>Ga0209515_10001678_pt1 | contig 36276 bp, 28 predicted proteins | sample Subgroupgradi54m_FD_187454 | JGI IMG/M metagenome (GOLD analysis project Ga0209515, IMG submission 187454) | Subsurface groundwater microbial communities from S. Glens Falls, New York, USA - GMW60B uncontaminated upgradient, 5.4 m (SPAdes)... ... | reverse complement strand
AGGCGGGAATCCGAATTCATTGGCGAAAACGGGCGAAACAGCGTGGGCGTGCCTTCGGCACGCCCACTCCTTGGTTGGTTCTCAACCGCTAAGTTCCATTCTGGTGTCTCTATTGTACCAAGTTAGAACCTATTTTCAAAATCGGTAATATCTCGCACGCCCCGCGTGCGTGGTGATGTGAAATTAAATTGTACGCTCCGATAATGAATTCCGTCACGCCGTAGCGTCCACTTCGGAACGCTGTCGGGGACGACAGCATTCCTCCGTTCCCGCTCCGTCGCTCCGCCCTCGCCTCGCCACCACGCATTCTGTTTTGATTTGACACGCTTCCATTTTCTTTTTTTGGTATGGTGGTGGCGGGCGAGGTCGGGTTTCTCCTAAGGGAGAAACTGACGGAATTCTAGTGCCAATTCGATGGACTCGGTTTTGCCAAACTATTTTCTGGGGATATGGATTTGGCAAAACTTCGGCTAAATTTGTTTTTGCATTTTGTCCGCCCGCAGAAAGGGGTCTGGGGAATGAATGCGGGCGGGCTTTTGGATTTTTGGCGGGGGCGGTTTGGATATACAAAAAGACCTGAAAAAGCTATGATTTGAGCCCTATTTCCCGACCGCCCAAAACTTGACAGAACTGGTCTAGTATGCTATACTTAACGCGTAAAGTCAAGGTTAGATTTTACACAGTTCTTTGATAGCCGATCAGATGATTTTCTCTGAAAATCCAAGTTTTTGCGGCGGTATAGTGGGTATGAGATAATTTTCGTATCTAGTATACCGTTTGCAAAAGCAACGGAATCGAGAGAGCGTCTAGCCGCTCGCACTTAAACTCAAATCTGCGGGTCTGCTAGAAGGCTCGCAAAAAACTCAAGGAGAAGATCATGAAAAAACTGTTAATTCGGGTCGGGTACGCGTGTGCGTGCCTGAATCGGGAAATCATTTTTGTCACGGACATTATTGTCCGTGGTGAAAATATCGGAAAACAGGCGCGGATGGAAATCCGTGCCGAAGATCGAAATGATTTCTCTGAAATCGTTTCGATGAACCCTAGCTGGAAGAAACTTCTGGGGTAAATATCGGAGTTTGAGGGAACTTCATCAACGAAATCTCTCAAGCGCACGACCTTCGGGTACGGCGCTTTTTCTTTTATATAAAAAGTTGTATACTATAAAATATATGCCACAAGAAAAATACCAACCAACTCCAGAAGAGATTAAAAAGGCGGAAGATATGCTGACTCCGGAAGAGAAGGCTTTATCAGAGGCCAGAGAAAAAAGTTTTGAATCTAGGGAGGCGCGAGGGTTCGCACCTATTAATCCAGCAACCATAGACTCTGATTATGAATTTAAAAAATTCCTATCTGATGCTCGGGTGAGTAAGAGTAGAAAAGGAGATGGTGTATTTATTAGCGGAATCCGTGGAGCTGATACTTCTAAATTCCGTAAATACGGTATACCAGTTCAAGGCGCTTTAATTATTCCCTTAAGAGAAGATGTGGCACTAGAAGTTGAGAGAATTTCTTTGTTAGTAGAAACCTTAAGAAATGAATCTTCGCAAAGAGAAGAGCATATTAGAAATGAAAAACAAAAAGAAGAAAAAGTTGCTTTGGTGAAAAAAAACAAGGAGGCTTTATCTCCACTTCTGGATCTTCTAAATGAGTACTCAGGGCTCATAAAAGTTGTTGGCCCGGAGAATATGGACACGAACCCTAATATTAAGGTGTTGGTTGGAGAGAGCGAAGTCCTCTCCCTCTGGGGAACTTCGACGAATGTCGAGGATATTCGCGGAATGCTTGAAGTCGAACGGGTGCAGGCACCCCTCCGATCGGTAGAGTTCATTAAGAAAATTGGTGAACTCCAAAAACAACTCAAGGGAGCTCAGCTCAATGAAATAGAATTTTGGGGCTGGGGAAAACATTGCTACGGCAGTGCTGAACTTTACGAACGACCTAAAGAAGCCGTTACAGTGCAGAGTTTCAGTTTTGGAGGGATAAGTGTCGGGTGGAGTCCTGACGACTATATTCGTCTATCAGAAGTAGTTGGAGAAAGTATTAGGAAGAACTCTCTTCAGAGAGAAAAAGAGATGTCTGTCATTCGGGAGATGTCTTTTATCGGGTCCGCCGTAAGAGCGCACAACGCCCAATGGGGAAGTAGTGGTAACTTCCCTATTCGTCTGGAAATCGACGATAAATCCATCGAATTTCAGACCATGAAATCCGCTGGCGGGGCGGAATTCCCCCCTGAAACCCAGTAGATTCTCTCATACTGGGTGTGGGGGGAGCCGACAAAAAATGGAAAGGAAATTTTTGGTTTTGCTTCGCCGTTACTAATTTATACACCTATTGTAATATATCACATTATTGTTAAACAACACAACAAATTGCTACAATACGAACTGTGGATATCAAAACCCATTCAAAAAAGTTAGGGAAAAACATAAAGCGTATACGGGAGCAGAAGAAAATGTCGCAAGGCGACATTTGTCGTGCTCTCGGCTTTGACCGTGCCCAAATTAGCAACATTGAAGCTGGTAAGGGAAATCCGACTCTTTCGACAATCGAAAAAATCGCCCAAGCGTTGGGAGTTTCTAGTAATGAACTTTTGAAATAAATTTATGTGTGGAATATCTGCAATCATTGGAAAAAATAAACAGGAGATCAATCGGCTTGAAAAAATGCTTGTGCCGATTGCTCATAGAGGAGAGAAAAAATACTTTAACGAAAGTGCTGATTTTGGAACATGCGTTCTCGGAATGAATCGTCTTGCAATTGTTGATAGAGAACGAGCGAAACAGCCGATTTCTTCATCAAACGGTAGATATCATATTGTTTTTAATGGTGAGATTTATAACTACAAAGAGTTGCAAAATGAGCTTAAAGAAATCGGCTGTTCATTCTCTACTGATTCGGACACCGAAGTTTTGGTGAATGGCTATGCGACATGGGGAGAAAAACTTTTGGATAAAATAAGTGGAATGTTTGCGTTTTTCATCTACGACAGCAAGGAAAAAACATTTTTTGTTGCTCGCGACCCATTTGGAGTGAAGCCACTTTATTGGGCGAAAGACAATGAAGAAAATTATTATTTTGCTTCTGAAATTAAGTCGCTCGTTGAAATTGAGGTGATAAAAACCATAAACCTTTTTCCGGCGGGACATTTTATGAATAACGGAAAATTAAAAAAGTACTTTTCAATTGATACAGAAATTGACGAAAATATTACTGAGGAAATAGCTGTTAGTAAAATTAGGGAACTTTTTGATCATTCCATAAAAATCAGAACTCAAACCGATTTACCTGTTGCTGTTTATTTGAGTGGTGGAATAGATAGCACGGCGGTATTGGCTACGGCTCTCAAATATCACAAAGACACGACAGCAATTATTATTGGGAACGAGCAATCAACAGACCGACAAATTGCCGTCCAATACTGCGAAGAAAATAAAATCAAATACGTAGTCGGCGTTCCGCCGACTGAAGAAGAATTAGCAAAAACTATTCCAGAAATAATCCGTATGACCGAGAGCTTTGAGCCGAATATGATACGGCAGTCAGCAGTATCTTACTTCATCGCAAAAACGGCAGCAGAAAAAGGATTTAAGGTTATTCTCTGCGGTGAGGGTTCAGATGAAATTTTTGCTGGATATCCTGAATTTATGGCTTTGAGTACAGCAAAAGAAATCGAGCAAAAAATATTATCCTTTCTTTCCGATTTACACAGAACACAGTTGCAACGAGTGGACAGAACTTCAATGGCATTCACTACCGAAGTGCGAGAACCTTTTTTGGATAAAGACCTTGTACGATTTGTTCTAACTATTCCACCAGCTCTTAAAGTATGGAGAGAAAGTGGAAAAATTATAAGTAAATATATTTTGCGAAAAGCAATGCAAGACAGATTGCCACAATATATTTATGACCGAGAAAAAGTCGTTTTGAGCGAAGGTGCAGGATTCAAAGGAAATCAAAAAGTTGGCGGGTTATTCTATGACATTGTCAGCAAAGAAATTTCAGACCAAGAATTTGAAAAATACAAAAAGGATTATACAGATTGGAATTTGGAAACAAAAGAAGAAGTCTATTATTTCAAACACTATCTAAACTTTGGTTATGAAAAGGCAGTATTTAATAAACAAAGGACAACTGTAAATAAAACCGATACGCAACAAAACGATACTAAACTCGCTGGAGAGATTTTGGAAAGTTTTGATACTTGGCAATTCAAACGTGAACAACCTAAAACAGAAGAAAAGTTATTGGAAACGATACTGCGTGCTGTTCGCTCAAAAAAGCCGATTGAATTTGTAATGTATTGGGGTAAGGGAGAGCGAGATAATATCGGAGAGAAAGAAAAAGAAGCGATTTTGTATCTCAAAAAAATGTTAGGCGGGATAGCAGAAAAATATTTGTTTGGTTCTAAAGTAACTCTAATTTTGACTGATACTCATGCCGAATTAAACGGACATACAAAATCGCAAATCAATCAATACTTTGATTCTGTTATCCAGCTTGCGAAGCAAGCAGATTTTGACACTACTAATTTAAGCACATTGGCAATTTTTGATGAACAAGCTCTTATGAAAAAGTTGGGTGGTGAAAAAATAAGCGATGGACTTTTGAGTATACTGGTTGAATCAGCAGAAAAGCATTGTAAGAAATATGATCCTGACACTGGAGCAAAACTTTACTATCTACAAAATTTGATTGAGAAAAAGGAAATAGAAAAAAGTTTTTCCGAAGCAATTTTTCTAACATACAACGGCAACGAATTGGACGAGATTTTTCCAAATAAAATTCCAATTTTTTATATGTACTCAATGAAAAAAGGTATAAGTGTAAAACCTTGGTTTGATAACGAAACTTTGTAATAACTTCTGTTAAAGGGAGCAATCCCCGCCGTTTTATAATATTTCCTAAAAACAGCGGGGATTTGTGTGCGCACAGGGCGGGCGGGGCAAGCACATACAGATTTGCTTGTGCCTAGCACAATCCATATTTGAGTTACAACCGCCAGTGAACGGAGAGAGGAAGTTTCAAGCTACGACCAAACGCCGAGAGGAAGCGCCTCGTCTCGCCGTGAGGACGGAGAAATGAACAACGCCAAAGAACCACAAATGCTATAATACAAATGTTCATTTTGTAGTCTGAAACGGCGAAGCAAAACCAAAAATTTCCTTTCCATTTTTTGTCGGCTCCCCCCACACCCAGTATGAGAGAATCTACTGGGTTTTGTAGTTAAGGAATTACTGCAGAAACTAGTAGAATGCAGAGGCGAGGTTTAGCATTTCACTCCCAAACCCTGTCGCTCCGCAAGGAGAACGACCAATGAGGGATTGCACTAAACCTCTCCTGTGCACGACAATGAGCCGATAGCGGATGGTCACTCCACTGGAGACATGACTCTCGCATACTGGGGATTCAGTCGTTTGCACGCATTACTAGCTAAAGAAAATATATATGACAGCAGAACAAAGACAAAGAACAATGTTTGTTGGTATTGATGTCCACAAGAACACCCATACCGCGGTCGGAGTCTCTCCCTTCGGGGAGAAACTCTTTGAGGTGACGGTAGGTAATTACAAGAATGATTTTGAAATGTTGATCGAGAAGGTTACAAAAAATCAAGGCGTATTTTCTCCATATTTCGGTCTGGAGGATTGCCACGGATATGGAGAAAGACTGTCAGCATATCTGTATGAGGGTGGTCACGAGATATGCGCAGTCCCATCAGTTATGGTCGATCGAGCTCGAGAGAAAGCAACGCATCCAGAGAAAAGTGATTCCCTGGATGCGTTTGGGGTGGCAAAAGTCATGATGCAGAACATCGACAGCCTCCCTGCATACAGAATATCCGAGGACAGCAAAAAAGCCAAGCAGATCAAGGAATTGTCACTAGATCGTGAGTATTTGATTGAAGAGAAAACTAGACTCAAAAATCATCTCCATAACCTGCTCCACCGTATCTGGAATACCGAATATCAAGAAAAGTACAAAGACCCGTTCACTTTGAAAGCTCTGCGATATTGGTCAAAAGCCAAACAGGCATGCGATCCATTCCTTCTCCGTTCAATGAAAAGGAAGGTCAAGAGACTCATTGATATACATTACGAGGTTCTTGATCTTGAAAAAGAGATGGAAACGCTCCTAGACCAAAATTACACTGTTCACACAGCTTCAGGATGCGGTGTGACCATAGCTGGTATGATTGTTGGAGAGATTGGAGACATAGCAAGATTTCATTCCCCGGGAGCACTCGCAAAATACGCAGGATGTTCACCGAGAGAGTATTCAAGTGGCAAGACTCACAGACACAGGAAGACAAGATCAGGCAACCGAAGATTGAACTGCGCCTTCCACCGTATGGCTCTGTCGCAGATATCGCGAAGTGGTAATGAAAAAGCCAAGACATACTTCAAAAAGAAGATCAGTGAAGGTAAATCAAAATCACAGGCGCTCGTATCTCTCAGGAGACATATGGTCAATATCATCTGGTGCATGATGAAGCACAAAACCGCCTACCGAAACGCTTGACTTTTTCTCATAGCGGATCTCTCCTTTTCCATTTGCGACATCAGAATTCAAAAACAAATGAGCCGAAGTTTTGGCAAATCCTTTCCCCAAAAAATAGTTTTGCCAAAACTTCGTCCGCATTGTTCCGCCACCTGCCCAGAAACTTCTAGGGCAGAACACCAAAGAAAAATGTCCTTTCCTTTTTAGAAGAAATTGGTCGCGCGCAAATCCGAAAAGCAAGGAACATTTTTCTTTGGTGTCCGCCGAGGCTCTGCGAGGCGGTGGCGGGACTGGTTCATTCGTTCAGTTTCCGCTCGAAAAAAGTTCGCGCAAAGTGTATAATTACAGCACAAAATAAAAAGGCACTGGCAAAACCTAGTGCTTTTTATTTTGTGCCGAGGGAGCGAGCCGACTGCTCGGCTCGCGGTGGGGACTCGAACAGCGGAGTCATATTTTTTCAGCAGAAAAAATAGACGAGTGAGATGCGACAACTGGAAGCATCGCAAGACCTTGACCCCGCAATGCGGGGGAAAGGTGTACAGTTCCTGTAAGGAAGGTGCCCAGACAAATCCGAGCGACGGCGAGGGTTTAGTCGCGGGTTCATACTTCTTAGGAAGAAGTATGAAAGCCGGAGCGTGACGGCGCGAGGCGGGCTCGGCGGAATTTTTTACCAAAAAAATATCTGTGAGAGTCCCACCCCCGACACAAATTGACTTTTTTGCTGAATTATTTCCAGAAAAAACAGCGGTTTTTCTTTGTGCTATACTCGCAACCAGTAAGTTATTGAAACCTAAATCTCGGAGGCCTATGAAGACTCCCATGTTGGTGTTGGTCGGTGTTCTGTTACAGAGCATGCAGTCTCAAGAAATTAAAACTCTCACTCTTCCAGCATTTCCACCGCTCCGGATTGTGGTGCCGAAAGCGCCAACTCTTCCCAAGCTTTCCTTCACGGCTTCACCGTTGCTGTTGAAGTACGATGCTACGCCGACAGCCGTTCCAGCCGTCATTACAAACATGCCGTTCGTAATTCCCAAAAAGCGGTTTTGTTATGAATTGTGGGAGCAGGGGATGTTGGGCAAAAAAGATACAACACCGTTACCCGTTTGGACTCCAAAGGAGTTTATGCCGAAACTCTATCTCGTTCACAATTATCCGCAAGCTGAAAGCGAGTGGGAATCTGATGTGTGGGGGAGAATATGGCTGTTGTTGCCAAACACCGAGCTCGTGGCGCCCTTGGGCAGATGGGATTACCCGGATGTTCGCCACACGCGTCTTACGGTCGGTTTTCTATTAAGGCGGAAATTTTGAAAGATTTTTTTGCCGTAGCGACTCCATACTGGAGTCGTTTTTTCTATTGGTGTGTCTAACTCTTTGAAATTATATTTTTTTATGTATAATAGTCATATTCTAGAAACCAGTCTTTTTTTAGAACGGAAAAAGTCTGTTTTTGAGAAGTTTATGAGTTTGCGGCTGTAGCTCAACGGTAGAGCACTCCCCTGTAGATATGCAGCTTTCTGTCGAAATGGCAGATTGAAACTCTCTGGGATAACGGTGAAGGCTAAAGTCTGTCCTTTTTCTAAAAGTGCAGGACATGCGAATACCGTGGGAACCCTTCCATATTTTTACTTTCATAAAAAATAAGTAAAGAGAAGGGGCGCCGTAGAGACTAGATACCAGAGTGCCTAACCCTCGATTCAATTGAGGTATTGGTGAAGATATAGTCCACGCCTTTATGAAAATAATGGATAAGTGCACGGGAGAGGCCGTGGGGTCAGCACCCATCAGCCGCGCAAAATTAAAGGCCGAAAGGCCTTTTAATTTTGCGTGGCTGAGGAAGTGAACTGCTTCACTTCCGTATGGGCGCTGACCCCCGATTGAGCATTTTTTATTGAGGGTATGCTTTAAGCAGTTGAAATTCAAGGAACTAACATACCAACAGAAGCTTTGAATTTGAGAAACACTCGCTTTATTTTTGAAGAACTGCCACAAAGTCGTTGAAGTTGTCATCAGCGAGGATGCCTCGGAGCTTTAGCAAATCATCTTTAGTGTGGTAAATGCCTTTGTAAGTTGTGCGCGCTGTTTTGTAACCAGCTTCTTTGACTATTGCCATAATTTGCGGATTGGTGTAACCAAAAGGCGAAGCGAAGTGAAGCACTGGTTTGCCAAGCTCCCGTTCAATGATTGCTTTGCTTTCAGTAACTTCTTTTTTAATTTCGTCCAGCGGAGTATTTTTGAAGTAAGGGTGAGACAGCGTGTGGTCTGCGATAGTCATGCCAGCCTTATCCATTTCTTTTATCTGGTCCCATGTCAAAAAATGTTTCTTGCCGATAGGGTTGGTGTAGATGTAAAAAACGCCGGTCGCGTGATATTTTTTGAGAATGGGGAAGGCGTATTTGTACTGGTTGCGCCAGCCGTCGTCAAAGGTCAGAATTACCGGTTTCGTGGCGGGGGAGAGTTTGCCATTTTCCAAATCGTTGGCCAACTCGTCCAGCGTGATTGTCGTGTAGCCGTTATTTTGGAGGTAGACAATTTCCCGTTCAAGGAGCTCGGGGGTAATATCAAAGTCGTCCTGTTTTTTCGGTTCGTTTTTGATGTGCGGCCTTACGCTGTGATAAATAAAAATGGGTATTTTGAGACTGTTTGGCAAGGGTGTTTCTTCCGGCAGATTTTGGAACGCCTTTTCAATTTGAGCGGATTCCAGTTCGGGCCCAATTTCCAATAGCGCTTCCTCCGTGTCAGGATTTTCAATCAAAAGAAAGCTAGATGCTCCCAGTAAGATAAAGCCGAAAAGCAAAATGGTTGCGGGTGCTAGGAGATGTTTTTTCTTCATTGGTTTTTAGTGTGTTCGGAAAGTATAGCCTATTTTTGGTTACTCGTGTAGGGTTGTGTTATTATTCGAATGATGAATTTCAAAAAGAAACAAGCAATAATTCTTGCGTCCAAAGCTGGCGGGAAAATTGTAAAGAATTACTTCGGCAAGGTTCTTGCCGTTGAAGAAAAAAGTTGCGCTTGGGATTTTCGTACAGAGGCTGATGTGGAATCGGAAAAAGCCATTATCGCCGTGCTTGAAAAAGCTTTTCCAAAATACAACATTTTTTCCGAAGAGTGCGGACTTATTGACCGAAAATCCGAGTACACTTTTTTCGTAGACCCGCTTGATGGCACAAACAATTTTGTTTTGGGCATTCCAAATTTCTCCGTGCTGATTGCTTTGGCGAAAGGCAGGGAAGCCATTTTCGGTCTTGTCTATTTGCCGATGCTTGATATTTTTTACCACGCGGAAAAAAGCAAAGGCGCTTTTTGTGGCAGTTCTTCCATTAAACCGAGCCTAGAAACTTCAATGAAGAATTCTACAGTCGCTTATTCCTGCGGTTACAAAACCCCGAAGAGAGAAGTCGTCAGAATTATTGGCAACTTAAAAATTAAAGGCAAGGTGAAGCGCGTTTTGTTTAACTGGTCGCCAGCCGTGGACTTTTGTTTGCTTGCCTCTGGAAAAATTGAATCCATGATAAATTATAAAACTGAAATTTATGATTTTCTGGGCGCTAAACTGATTTTGCGCGAAGCCGGAGCGGTTTTGACCGATTTCAAAGGCAAGCCCGACACTGACGATTTTGCGCGCACTTTTGTCGCGAGCAACAACTCGGCAATTCACAGGAAAATTTTGCCATTACTTTAACAGTATCGCCCACCGTTTACGATATACTTTGCGGTCGCAGATTAAATCGTAATATTTACTCAGCACCTTGAAAAGAACGCCCTGCGTCAAGACACTCTGGTTTACAAGTCGGTCTTTATAGATTTTACAGCAACAAACCCAATAACACTCCCCAATATCGCGCCCGCGAGGAAATCTGAAAACCAGTGAATGCTGATTGAGACGGCAAGGCCGATGTACAGAGCGTAAACGAGCATTATCCAACGCAAAACTTTTCTATTTGGATAAAGAAGAGCGATTGTTACCGCGCCAGCGAAAGCCACAGCTGTATGAGATGAAGGCCAACCCCAAAATATTCCGTGCTTTAAGAAACCAAAATTAAAATTTCTGCTTATGTCCACTGTGGAAATGTGCGTCAGAAATTCAGGCTGGATTCTTCCCGTGAGGGCTTTGTAGGTTGCGGAGATAAGCCAAGCGACAATGCCGGCTTGGGCCACAGCCGAGCCTGTATTTTTTAACCTAAGATTGTTTCGCGCTTCGCCCCAGATGTAAAGACTTACTGGCAGAATAATCGGTATAAAAAAACCTAGGATAGCCGCGGGCAAGGTGAGCGACAGTAATAGACCGCTTCGGGTGGATTCAAAATACCACCAGTCAAAACCACTATTTACTAGAATGAATGTAAGCGCAATGGCAACAACATGCCACAGCCAGTTGTAGCCCGCGAAAACGCTTACAATATTTTTTGGAAGTTTGTGAATAAAAGCTCGGAACATTGTTTTATAGATAGTATAACCCAGAGTTGGCAATTCAATAGATTATGTTATTATCTTTTTCATGTTAACCAAAGACAAAAAAGCCATAATTGCCAGCGCCAAAGCCGGTGGCAAAGTCGTCCGAAAGTATTTCGGCAAAGTTTTGAAAGTTGAAGAAAAAAGTTGCGCTTGGGATTTTAGGACGGAGGCTGATGTGGAATCGGAGAAGGCCATTATCGCCGTCCTTAACAAAGCTTTCCCAAACTTTAATATTTTTTCCGAAGAGTGCGGATTTATTGACCGAAAATCCGAGCACACTTTTTATATTGACCCGCTTGACGGCACCAACAATTTCGTTTTGGGCATTCCGAATTTTTCCGTTCTGATTTCTTTGGCGAGGGGCAAGAAAGCCATTTTTGGCCTTGTCTATTTGCCGATGCTTGATACTTTTTATTACGCGGAGAAAGGCCTCGGCGCGTTTTGCGGGACAAGAAAGATTGCGCCAAGTCTGGAAACTTCCATCAAAAATGCCACAGTCGGTTATAGTTGTGGTTATAAAACTCCGAAGAGCGAAGTGGTCAGAATTATTGGCAACTTAAAAATAAAAGGCAAGGTGAAACGGGTATTGTTTAATTGGTCGCCAGCCACTGATTTTTGTTTGCTGGCCTCGGGGAAAATTGAATCCATGTTTAATCAAAAAACCGAAATTTACGATTTTCTCGGTGCCAAGCTTATCCTGCGCGAGGCTGGTTGTGTTATTACCGACGCCAAAGGCAAGCCGGATACTGACGATTTTGCTCACACATTTCTCGCGAGTAGCGGTGAGGCGATTCATCGCAAAGTGTTGCCGTTGCTGTAGGTTTTAGAGGATCCTTGACAATTAAGCAATAAAAAACATACAATGCTTTCTAGCATACAGAAAAAAAGGATAACTTATGAGTACACCACACCATGAAGAGAAGCTCAAATATCAGTTTCGATATCCAGACATAGAGTGGGACCAGCTTTCCCCGCAGGTCTTTGTTGATAATCGGGTAACACGCTACGGTGTCGACCACGAGGCTATTTTGGGGCGAGTCCAAGAGGTTTTGCGGTTCCACGGTTTGGAGCCCACTCGGGTTGAAGTTGTTCCCTACAATTGGCTTTTGGACGGCAACTTTGCCGCTGTCGCGGTTGCGTGCAAGATGCTAAAAGGCGCCCGCTACTTCGTGTATTCCTTGAAAGACAGAGAAGAACCGGTACCGGTAAGAGTGCGGATTAAGAAGATTCCTGTTCCTTTCGAGGGACTTGTCCCGTTTTGAAGCAGAAGTTTGTTTGAGTTCTTTCCAACCATTATTGTTGCAAGACAATGGTGGTTTTTCTTTTGAGTAATTTAGCAGAGCAATAGCGTAACTTTGCAAAAAGGGTAAAAATAAAATAGGATAGGGGAGTTGAAAGTTTAAAAAGGGGGCAAGTTGGCAAGTAACAAGTTAAAACGAGGCGCGAGTTTAGAAAGTTTTGAACATGCTCTTGCTTGCAACTTGTGAACTTTCTAACTTGAAACTAAGTTTTGCCGTTGTAGCTCAGTTGGTAGAGCGTCGTCTTGGTAAGACGGAGGTCCCCAGTTCAATCCTGGGCAACGGCTCCGGAATAAGTTTCAAGTTAGAAAGTTTCAAGTTTGTAAAGTTAATGCAAAAATCATAAATCTTGAATCCTGAATCTTCTTGGGTGGGACCTGTGGATAACTCACTGGTAATGTTTTGCGTACCGCTTTATAATAGAGTGATATGCAAAATGAACCAACATCAAAAATCGCGATTGTCGCCATCGTGGCGCTGTTAGTCGGAGGAGTGGTCGGGTATGTCGTCGGAAATTCAGGCGGTTTTGCGCGGGGCGTTTCCGCGGGAGTGGCGCAGGAAAAGGCAAGCGCAGTTGCGAAGCAGAAAAAAGTGGCCGATACGGCAGCCAAAGCTGTCAATCCTTTCCAGCCGAGTACGACCAATCCCTTTAAGCAAGCGCCGGTTAATCCGTACAAGGATGTCAAAGTTAATCCGTTTCAATAGGACTTTCACCTTTGGCGTCCTAAAGGACTGCGTTTTCTGCGAGCAGAATACTGCTCAAGAAAACGGGAGCATTTCTTGAATATGAATACAAAGAAAATTTTTGTTATCGGTGTCTTGCTGGCAAGCGCGTTTACGGTTACCGCTTACGCTAAATCGGTGTTTGATATTGCATATCCAATTTCCGAACTTGGCGGTTGCGCCGATAGAGTGGCTTGTAAAGCCTATTGTGATGACGTGGCTCACGCCGATGCTTGTTTTTCGTTCGCCAAAGAATACGGCATTGAGGTCAAAACGAAAAGCGCCCAAAGCGCCCAGATTAAAAATCTTCCAACCACCGGCCCCGGCGGTTGCAAAAACATTTCCGAGTGTCGTAAATATTGCGACGATTCCGTCAACGCGAGCGAGTGTTTCAAATTCGGCAAGGAGCACGGCTTAATTTCTGACGACGCGTCGCAGTCTCTGCAACCGAGTAAAATAGAAGAAGCCATTAAAAACGGCGGCCCCGGCGGTTGCAAAACGCCCGACGGGTGTCGTGTCTACTGCGAGGTTTCCGCCCACTTGGACGAATGCGTTTCGTTTGGAGAAAAGAACGGATTGCTATCTGCGACTGAGGCCTTGCGCATGAAGCAGGAAGGTTTCAAAGCTGTTATACAACAAAAACAGCAAGGCGCTTTTCAAGGTCCCGGCACTTGTAAAAGCAATGACGAGTGCAAGGCTTATTGCAATGACCCTGCCAATCAGGAAACTTGCATCAATTACGGAGTAGAGCACGGATTTATGACCAAGGCGGAAGCCGAGCACATTCGTAAACTTTCCAATCAAATTGGCCCCGGCGGTTGCAAGGGCGAAGCCTGCAGAACTTATTGCGATGACCAGGCGCATGCCGAGGAGTGTTTTTCGTTTGCCGAACAGAATGGGCTTTTGAGCGAAGAAGAAACGACACATACCAAAGAGATTATGGAGGTTTTGAAAAATGGCGGCCCGGGCGGTTGCAAGGGGAAAGGCGAGTGTCAGGCGTATTGCCAAGCTCCGACGCATCATGAAGAATGTTCCAATTTTGCCAAAGAGCACAATCTGATTGCTCCGGTGGAGCAGGAACGGATGAACTCTTCGCAAAAGCTACAGCAGGCGATACAAGAACAAGGTGGCGGTCCGGGCGGTTGTAAAACCTCCGATGAATGTAGAACTTATTGCGGGGATTCCAGTCATGTTACAGAGTGCGTGGCTTTCGGTTCGGCGCATAACGCGCTATCTCCCGAGGAGGCGCAAAAACGAATTCAGGATTTTTCAAGACAAGTGGAAGCGGGACAGAGACAGTTTGGCAGACCGCCTGCGGGACAGAACGGGCAAGCGCAGGGTTTTCCCGGTTTCCCCAATTCGGAAATGAACGGCGACAATGCAGACAATACGAATAATGATTTTCAAGGACAACTTCAAGAGTTCCAAAAATTTGAACAACAGTTCAGAAACGGACAGAATGGGCAGAATGGGCAGGGAATCCAAGGTACGATGAACCCTAATGTGAATCCCAACGAGAGGGGTCAACAAGGTCAGAACCAAGAGAATCATGGCGATGAAAAGCGATTTGTCGGCCCCGGCGGTTGTACCACGGAAGCGGAATGCAGGAAGTATTGCGAAACTAATCCGAGCGACTGTTCAAAACCAAATGGAGCAAATCGTCCGGCAGGCGACAGCAATCAGCAGAATCAAAGTGGCGCGCAGCCGAATTTAGGCAACGATGTGAAGCCTACACAACCGCCACGATGGATAAACGGACTGCCGAATAATCAAAATTTTCATCCGACCGACCCGAGGATGATGCAAAGGGAAAATCAAAGTGGCAACCAAACTGAAAGCAGTTTTCGCGCCACCTACGGCGGGCAAGACATGACGCCTAGTCAAAGACAAGCGCAACAACAATGGCAACAAGGACAGCAACAAGGACAAACAGGTCAGCCCCAACAGTTCGGCGGGTATCCCATGGGCGGGCCGAGCGGGCAGAACAGTCCGCAAATGAATGGAGGCGCTCCACAACCGAATCAGCAATTTCAAAACGGCGGTGCTAACATGCCTTCACCATCGCAGTTGGAGCAGGGGAATATGATGCCACCGGGTGGCCAAGGCGGGCAAATGTCCTATCCCCCAAGCGGGTCTTCAGGCGGTATGATGACGGCGCCTCCGACAGGCAGTACCATGCCTTCTTCTCCACCTCCGTCTTCACCCCCGCCAACTTTTGCTACGCCACCGCCACCCCCGCCTACCAGTTTTAATTTTCTCAAAGGTATCGGTTCGCTTGTTGCTAGTGTGCTTGATTTTATGAGCGGACGCTAAATAAAACTGAGAAAGCCCGCCCCCGCTTCGCGGGGGCGGGCTTTGCGTTGAAAACACCATTGTTTTGTATTACTATTCGTTTATTGCCAAAGTAGTTCAATGGCAGAACACCGCTTTCGCCCGCCCACCTTGAGATGCCGAAGTAGCTCAGTTGGTAGAGCAACCGATTCGTAATCGGTAGGTCGCGAGTTCGACTCTCGCCTTCGGCTCATTAAAGGCATGTCGGGCTGGTAAAGCGGGAATGTGAGTCCGATTCTCACCTTTGGCTCCAGAATTAGTTGCAAGTTGGGAAGTTCACAAGTTGCAAGTTAAGAGCGCGCTCAAAACTTTCTAAACTCGCGCCTCGTTTTAACTTGTTACTCGCTCGCTTTCGCCTGCCTGCCAGCCTGAAGTCGTCGTCGGCCTCGGCGGGCAGGCCCGCCCGACTCCAACTCGACCCCAATAAAAAAAGGTAACCGTTGCCGAAGCTTTGGTTACCCTGTACTCATCAACACCGAAGTCGTTCAATTAAGAACAGTTCCCTTATCGATGAGCAAATTCAGCGGACACTTATTCACGACGCTATTATTTAATAACATGTCTTGTGTCGTCCGCTTGGTCTTGCGACCTTAAGTTGCGCAGTAGACATCCGGGGATTCGTCTTTATGACAGGCATACCATCGTCTACTGCTTCCCCTAAGGGAAATTTTGTGGGACAATGCTATCCTCGTCTTTTAGACACCTTAATATTCGTCCCACCGGAGAATTGCTTCCCCAAATTCGCTCGACACTCATCCAATCGTCTAAAAAGACACATGCTCAATCGTCGAGCAGGTCTTGCGACCTAAATTGCAAAGAACTAAATTGCACCTCGGGTAGTGATACCCGAGGAGAGGGACACAACCTCCATCATCAACTAGAACAAGACAACTACCGAATCGTCCCTCTTCTCGACTCTGAACTTTCGTTTTGCAAAGTTCAACTCCGAGAAAAGGGGGTAACCATAGCCGAAGCTCTGGTTACCCTGCACTCATCAGCGCTGAAATCGTTCAATCAAGAACAATGATCTTGTCGATGAGTTAAATAGAGATCAAGCTGGCTTTACAGTCTGTGCGCCGTCCGCGCTTGAGGCTTTACTTGCTTTTTGAGCCGATTTCTCAAGATTCCACCATTCTCGGTGGAGCCACTCAACGAACTTGGTAAGCGTGCGCCAGATGGCCATCTTGTGGATGTGTCCATCGCCGTATCGTTGCGGTCCAGAAATGGTGATGTCTTCACCGGTAACTGGATTTTTTGCCGTATACTTGGTCTTGACCTTTTGAGGCGCGGGACCGATGGGGATACAGACGAATTTTTCCGTCTCAATTCCAAGTTTTGACGCCACCGCTTGTGTGACCTGAACGCAGACTTCGGGATGTTTTTCCCGAAATTTTCTCTTGTACCAATTGAGCTTCATGCCCCAAACGCTACCCGGTTTTTTGACAAACTGGTCAGCAAGGAGGTAGAGGGCTTGACGAGCGTCGGGATTCCAATTTGCAACCTCATTATTACGGCGACGAGGGAAGATCCAACGCGGTGTGGAATCAGGCGACCCCTCTTCAACTGCTTGGGGAATCAGATGCACCCCCATGAATTTCTTGAGTTTCGCGTCAGTTTCAAACCGGCGAATATCAATGATTGCGGAAATTATGCGAGCCGCAATTGCGGGACCGACGCCGGGCAAGTCAGCAAAAAGCTTTTGCCAAACATCAGTTCCCTCAACGGCTTTAGTCATTGCCTTGAAGGCTTTTGCTTCTTGAGCTTCAATGGCCGTGAAGATCGGGTCATTTGCTTTCAGTTTTTCAAAGCGCTTTTCAATGTCGCCATCAGGGAAACCGCCGGTTGTTGAACAAAACATCATTCCAATCAACCGTTGACGAAGGCGCTGGGCGCATGCCATGCGGTCCTTCATTGCATCTGTCCGAAGCTTGAATGTTTCTCGGACAAGAATGATGCTTTTGTCGCGGACGACGGTGGGATAAAAATCTTCACCGTGCATGTGGGCCAATTCGGCCAAGAGCTTGGCGTCGTTCTCTTTCGGTTCGTTTCCACGATGCCCACGAAGTTTGAAAGGAGGAATGCGAAAGACTTCGCCGTCCATGCTGTGAAGTTTGTTTGAAGCGGCGAAAGCAAAATAATCGCCGGAGCCTCCAAGAGACATAGCCAATGCGTCCCTGGCCTTGAGGCCAGTCCATTCACACGGCACTTCTTTGACCACTTCTACGAGCTCTCGCGTTGACGGTTCTCCTTTTTTGCCACGCTTAGTTTTGAAACGGCTTTGGGATTCGTGCCGTGTTACTAGAGCGTCCTCGTCTTTTACGGCTCGCCAGATGACCTGCCAGGATTTAAAGCCAGAGATATCCTCATCAGAAGCGGGTACTCTATGCTCCGTCGGCAGGGTGCCGTTGATGAGGTCAAGTTCCGCTTGTTCACTCGGCAATTCCAATTTTCCACAGTAACTTCCGTCGGCGTTTACGATTGCCACAGTGGAGGGTAATGGTTCGGTCGGCTCACCGTTAACGATTCGCACCTTCACCCGATGGCGGAAGCCGAGGTATCGTGTGAATCCCAGCGAGCCAGTTGTTTTTATAGTTTCGGTGTTTTCTGTGCTCTCGGTATTTTCTTTCGTTTCAGTCATAACTTCATTGCGGTTTAGGGTCGCCACCCATGGTTTTTGGTTTGGTTTTTTCGCTCCGCGCGCGCGGGGCAAAAGAGGGAGGTTGGGACACAATTCCAGTCGCTTTATTAAAGCAACAGAGTTCTCGTCCCAACCCTGGCTTTCGCCAAAAGTTTGATCTCTATTTAATTTTGAAAGAGCGCTGTGGACAGACACAGCATCGTTCCTAAGAACATTGAACGGTTCGTCCACAGAGAGGGTTCACCCTCTTCTTGAGATTGAAAATTTATTCAATGCCAAGAAGAAGGGATATCCGCAGTGTGTGCTACGGATATCCAGGCTCATCAATACACGTGTCGTTCAATTAAGAACACTTCTCCCATCGATGAGCAAAAGAGCGGTAGACACGCTTTGGGTCGTCTTTACGACAAAGGTTCGTTCGTCTACCGCATCCCATAAGGGAAATTCGTGGGACACACCCCGAATCGTCTTTGCGACATACTTGTCCTCGTCCCACCGGAGAATTGCTTCCCCAAATTCGCTCGACATTCATTCCTTCATCTGAAAGACATTGCGTCTGTCGTCGAGCAGGTCTTGCGACCAAAATTGCAAAGAACTAAATTGCGCCTCGGGTATCGCTACCCGAGGAGAGGGACAAGGCATGAATCGTCAACCAAGACATTTTCTCCTTAGTTCCTCTTCCCGATTCTGAACTTCAGCTTGCTTTAATAAAGTTCAACTCCGAGAAAAGGGGGTAACCATAGCCGAAGCTTTGGTTACCCTGCACTCATCAACGCTTTCGATGTTCAATGTGAACATCCGTTGAGACGATGAGTTAATTCAGCGGACAATATTGACTGCGTGGCTAAACCACAAAGATATTGTCGTCCGCTTGGTCTTGCGACCAAATAACCTGGCACACTTTTCATATCGTCCTTAAAGGAAAAGACAAAAGTCCTCTCGCGCCAGTTCTTCCCTTGCGGGAAAATCAAAGAAAGGAATAATCTGTCTGTACCATATCACAACTCTGTATTTAAGGCAAGGGGCAGGGTGGGGGCATAGTTTTTGACTTGTAACACAACTGAAGCGTACGCTTTAGTTGTGTTACAGGTCGCTTTTTCTTTTTTCCAATTACCAGATAAAAATAGCAGTTAAAAGTCAAAGCGCCGTTTTTGCCGATTTGTTGCGGAGGTTGTAGAATGGAGACAAATGACCCAACAAGAAGCGCTGGAAATTTTGAAGATGGGACACAACGCCTTTGTTACGGGGGCGGCGGGAAGCGGAAAGACGCATGTCGTCAATCAGTATGTGAATTATTTGCGCGACTCCGGCGCTTACTCCGCCATCGGTGTTACCGCTTCAACAGGCATCGCGGCGACGCACATGGGCGGGCAGACTATTCATTCGTGGTCGGGACTTGGCATTCGCGCTTCGCTTTCGGAGCGCGACATTGAGGATTTGGAAGAGCGACAATATCTTTGGCGACGGTTTGAAAAAGCCCGCGTTCTAATCATTGATGAAATTTCCATGATTCATCATTTCCGATTGGATTTGGTGGAGCGGATTGTTCGTTCGTTTAAGCGAAACAATTTGCCTTTTGGCGGATTGCAGGTGATTCTTGTCGGCGATTTTTTTCAACTGCCACCAGTTTCGCGGCAAGGCGACGCTCCGGCCCGCTTTGCTTACCACTCGGCCTCTTGGGAGACGCTGAAGCCTAGAATGTGCTATCTGGAAGGACAATACCGACAGAATGACCTGGGATTTCTTGAAGTTTTGAACGCGGTGCGGGACAATCAAGTTACCGACGAAATTTTAAGTCGGCTGAAAGCTCGGTTTGGCAAAAGGCCAGAAGGACTTGTCGCGCCGACAAAACTTTACTCGCACAATGTCAATGTTGATTCTGAAAACGAAAAAGAATTGGGGAAAATCGCTGGCAACATTTTTTCATACAGCATGACGCACAAGGGCAATGAAAATCTCGCGCTTTCTTTGAAAAAAAGCTGTTTGGCGCCCGAAGTTTTGCGTTTGAAAATCGGCGCGCGGGTGATGTTTGTAAAAAATAATTTTGAATTGGGTTATGCCAATGGCACGCTAGGCATCATTGAAAGATGCGATTCGGCGGGTATTACCGTGAAAACTTCTCGTGGTGAAAAAATAGTTGTACTGCCCGCAACTTGGCGAATTGAAGACGGCGGGAAGGTGCTTGCGGAAATTACACAGTATCCACTGCGGTTGGCATGGGCCATTACGGTACACAAAAGTCAGGGCATGAGTTTGGATTCAGCCGAAGTGGATTTGTCGCAATCATTTGAAAAAGGCATGGGATATGTGGCGCTTTCTAGGGTGCGGTCGCTTTCGGGACTAACGCTACTTGGCTTGAACGATATGGCGCTTAAAGTTAATCCCGAAGTCTTGGAATTTGATAAGCGGTTTAGGGAGGAGTCGGCAAGACATGTGGAGGAGCTTCAAAAGCAAACTCCACAGAATGTGTCCACGGCGCAAAAAGCTTTTCTCAAAAAAATCGTTCCCGCTGGCGGAAAAGTCAAAAAAGAAAAACCGTCCACGATTGAGGAAACTAAAAAGTTGGTGGCGGAAGGGAAGTCGCTGAAGGAAATTGCCTCCGCGCGAAAATTAAAGCCGGAGACAATCATTGACCACATTGAAAAGTTGCGTGGCAAAGATACGGATTTTGACATTTCGCATTTGAAAAAAGAAATCCCGGCCGAACGGTTGAAGAAAATGGTGGCGGCTTTCAGAAAAGCCGCCACCAAAGACGGCGGGCACCCTCTTTCTCCTGTCAAAACAATTCTCGGCGCCGATTTTTCCTACGAAGAAATTCGTTTTGCCAGATTATTTCTCTAGTAGTTTGCCTAGTTTGCCTACAGTATCGCCTATCGTTCGTTTACGATATATCTTGCGGTCGCAGATTAAATTGTAATATTTTATTTGTAATTTACAGCAGTTACTTGAATTATGCGGGAGTATGCTACAATGTTTTTATGTCCGAAAATAAACAGAAACCAAAAGACAAGTACGGCGCGGTTTGGGTTTCGCATTCGTCAATGGGGGATTTTTTGAAATGTCCGCGGGCCTATTACCTCCACAATGTTTACAAAAATCCCAAGACAGGCAGAAAAATAAATATCATAAATCCGGCCTTGGCGCTCGGTCAAATTGTTCACGAGGTTCTTGAAGGTTTGGCAAAATACAAAGCGGAAGAGAGATTCAATAGGCCGATTTTGGAGAATTTTGACAAGGCTTGGCAAAAAGTTTCAGGCAAGCGCGGCGGTTTCAAAGATGCCGAAGAAGAAGTCTTGGCCAAAGTTCGCGGGAGGGCCATGATAGAGCGGGTTATAAAAAATCCAGGGCCGCTTAAAAATAAAACAGTTTTGATGAAGCCCGGCACAAACGGCATGCCTACGAATTTTTATCTTTCCGAAGACGACAACATAATTTTGTGCGGAAAAATTGACTGGCTTGAGTATGTGCCGGAAACCGATGCCGTGCGATTGATTGATTTCAAAACGGGTAAGCACGAAGAGAACAGCGATTCGCTCCAGCTTCCAATTTATCACTTGCTTTTGAAACACTGTCAAAACAGGCCACTTGCTGGCGCTTCGTATTGGTATCTTGACCGCGATGATGCGCCGTCATCAGTTGCGTTGCCCGACCTTGAAGTTGGACGCAAAGCTGTGCTCTCTGTTGCTCGTCAGGTAAAGACGGCTCGTGAGAAAAAAGAATTCCTCTGCCCGCGCGGAGCCTCGGGTTGTTTTGCCTGCCAGCCGTTTGAAAAAATTGTCCGTGGCGAAGCGGAATTTATCGGCGTGGGGGAGTACAACCAAGATGTGTATGTGATTTCAGATTTAAGTTAAAATTAAAGTCAAAAGCAAATTAAATTAAAAAATAGTTGAGTTAGATAATCAGTTGATTCCATATACCCCTTATTCTCACGAATAAGGGGTATATACAAAAAGGGAAAAGTAAGGAGATTAGAGTATCGGGTTAACGGCTTGTTTTTTTGTTTGTAACCGATTAAGATGTTTTGAGTTAAGACTGTTCAATGAAAAATCGTCAACCTGAAAGGCGGTGTCTATGCAACCTTTACACATCTTGAAAACCCAGCAGTTTAGTCGTGAATGGCTTGAAGAGATATTTCGGAAGACAACCGAACTCAAAAAAACTTTTATGACCAGAGACGGGCAGGCGGAACTTCTTACTTCGCTTCAAGGTTGCCTCATGCACAGTGTTTTTTGCGAAGCCTCAACACGAACTCGTTTTTCTTTTGAGTCGGCTGCGTGTCATCTTGGTATGAGAGTTGTCGCCACGGAAAGTGGGAGCGAGTTTTCATCGCTCATTAAAGGCGAGTCGCTTGAACACATGATAGAGGTTCTTTGTCGGTATTATCCAAAGGTGATTGTTCTGCGACATAAGCAAGAAGGCGCTGTGGAGCGGGTGGCGCCTATCGGCTCAAAACATGGCATCCCTATCGTCAATGGAGGAGACGGTGTTGGTCAACATCCGACCCAAGCTTTGATTGATGTATACACAATCAACTCTATTCGTGGCTCAGTTAAAGACATGACCGTTGTCATTGGAGGAGATTTGACCTATGGTCGGACAGCCAAATCTTTGGTATATCTGTTGTCAAAGTATGACGGGGTTCGTTTCATTTTTATATCTCCGCCACAATTGAAGATGGACAAAGGTGTCGTCAGTCACCTCTGCGAGCGCATGGTTCCTTTCCGCGAAGTTAGTGTGGATAATGGTAATGAAATCTCGGAAGTCTTTCAGGAGACCGATGTCGTCTATTGGACACGCACACAGAATGAACGGATTACCAACCCTGTGGAAAAACAGGCGGTTGCCGAAAGCGCTTCCCGTTATCGGATAACGCTTGACCATGCAACCTTACTTCACGCTCGGGGAGGAATTTTGCTTCATCCCTTGCCCATCAGCGGAGAGATTGATACCGCTGTGGATTACACTCCAAGCGAAAAGTACTTTGAGCAGGCCGAGAATGGACTTTTCATTCGCATGGCTTTGCTTCAGGAAATTGTTCAACTCTGATCTGACTCGTTTCGTTTTTTCATCGCCGTTCCAGAGATTTTTGGGACGGTTTTTATTTTGTATATACCCCTTATTCGTACGAATAAGGGGTATATACAAAAGAACAAAAATGTAATGAAATATCAAAGTCTTTTCTTTTGACAAATGTTTGAAGTCGGGTAAGCTGTGCTTTAGATTAGCTTGAAATGCGGAAAATATTCAAAAACAAAGGTTAAGATGAAATTCATGGTTGTCGGTTCTGACGGCAGAGCGCATGTTTCGGTGTCGAAACTGGCGCAGTCTTTGAGCGTTACCGATTTGTGGTGCGCTCCGGGCAATCCGGGAATTGCCGAAGAGGTTCTTAAAAACGGCAAGAAAGTTTCTTGCGTGCCGATTTTGGCTACGGAGATTTTGAGGTTGCGGGACTTTGCGAAACAGCACAAAATTCATCTCACGATTGTCGGGCCAGAAAAGCCTTTGACTTTGGGCATTACAGATTTGTTTGAAGCCGAGGGACTGACAATTTTTGGTCCCAACAAAAGCGCTTCTCGTCTTGAAGGTTCAAAATGTTTCGCGCAGGAGTTTGCGGAGCGGCACGGTTTGCCATTTGCTTCCGGAAAATGTTTTGATGACTCGAAGAAAGCGAAAGCTTTCGCTAAATCGTTTGACGGGCGTTGTGTCGTCAAAGCTGACGGTTTGTGCGAAGGCAAAGGCGCTTTTGTATGTCATTCTTACGAGCAGGCTGTTAAGGCAATTGACGACCTTCTGGTCAGAAAAACTTTGGCAGTGGCTGGCGAGCGAATTGTCATTCAAGAATTGTTGGAAGGCTATGAGTTGTCCATTCACATTCTTTGCGACGGCGAAACCTGGAAGGTTTTGCCGTCGGCGCAGGATTATAAAATGTTCAACGGCAATCAAACTGGTGGCATGGGCGCTTACTGTCCACATCAAAAGATTACGCCCGAGCATGTTGAGCAAATTGCAACCAGCATCATGGCGCCTTTCCTTAAGGGTTGTCGCGCCGAAGGCATTGTGTTTCAAGGTCTTTTGTACCCAGGAATTATGATGACCAAATACGGCCCGAAAATTCTTGAGTTCAATGTAAGATTCGGCGACCCCGAAACTCAAGCGATTATGCCGATTCTTAAAACCGATCTTGCCGAACTTTTGCTTGCTACTGTGGAAGGCAGACTGGCGGAAGCGCCGATTGTGATTCATGAAAACCTCACGGCGGTATGCGTTGTTCTTGCTTCTCCGGGTTATCCGGATAATCCCATAATTGGAAAAAGGATTTTTGGTTTGGAGGATCTGAAAAATATCCCCGGTGTTAAAATTTTTCACGCTGGCACATGGCTTGATGAACCGGAAAGTCCTTCAGGTAATTCTCGTCTTGTAACCAACGGTGGCAGGATTCTCTGCGTATCGGCATGGGACCGGAACTTAAATATGGCAAGGTGCTCTGCTTATAACACTGCTTGCCGGATTATAATTGAGGGTGGTAGCCACATGCGGTTTGATATAGGGGAGATTTACGAGTAGTTGTTTTCGAGCCGGTTCCTTTTTAGGAGCCGGTTTTATTTTACAACAGTCAGACTAACCGCGGTTAGTCTGACTGTTGTAAGTTAAAACCTATGTCAATTCTTTGACCTTTTCCGCGATTAAACTGATTTCGTCGTTACGGTTTGAAATTCTGCCTTTGATGGCGATGCATTTTTCGGCTACGATAAATTTTTTGAATTCTTCCAACACTCTCGGAAAAACCACCACTTCAATTGAGCCGGTGAGGTCGGCGAGGCGGACAAACGACATCTGTTCGTTTCTTTTGGTGATAATCGGCTTGGCTTCTTCAATGATGCCACCAACGACCGCGACCATACCCTCTTTCATTTCGGTTTTTATTCTGGCGATTGTTACTTCGCGTTTTTCCAAAACAGATTTGAATTTGTCTAGCGGGTGGCCTGAAATGTAAAGACCGAGAAGTTCTTTTTCCCAGAGCAGTTTTTCGGTAAGGCTTACGGGCGGTACGGCAAGAAGTTTTAGGTCGTCTTCTGATGACATGGCCGAGTCCGCGAGGCCGCCAAAAAGCGACACTTGGTTGTCCGACGCTTTGGCTTTTTCTTTGTTGTAAGAGAGCAGGAGTTCAACGTTACCGAACATTTTTCCCCGTTCGCCAAATTCGTCCATCGCTCCGGCTTTAATCAGAGCTTCAAGCGATTTTTTGTTGAGGTTTCGGTCGCGGATTCTGTCCAGAAAATTAGAGAGCGATTTGAACGGCCCGCCTTTTTCTCTTTCTGATATTATGGCGAGAGCGATACCTTCTCCAAAGTTTTTAATTGTCGTTAACCCGAATCTTATTCGGTCTTCTTTTTTGGTTATTGTTTCTTGGTTATTGTTTATTGTGGATTTCACTACTGTGAATCCACTATAACTTTCATTGATTGACGGCGGTAAGACCGCGATATTCATTCTCTTGCACTCCCCGATAATTTCGGCAATTTTTTCCACATCTCCCGACTCGGCCGTAAGCACCGCTGACATGTAAATGGCGGGGAAGTTGGCTTTCATGTATGCGGTCTGGTAGGCCACACGGCCGTAACTTGCGGCATGAGCTTTTCCAAATCCATACGCCGCGAAAGGTTCAATCAATTTCCAAAGTTCGTCGGCTTTATTTCCCGTCATTCCGTTTTTGACAAGACCTTGCAAAAGTTTTTCTTTCTGGGCTTCCATTTCCGCCGGAATTTTTTTGCCCATGGCCTTGCGGAGTTTGTCGGCCTCAAGCCAAGAGTAGCCCGCGAGTTCAATGGCAATAAGCATTACATCTTCTTGATAGGTAATGACGCCGTAGGATTCCGATAAAATGCTTTTCATTCGCGGGTCAAGATATTTGATTGAAGCGGAGTTGTGTTTGCGTTCCACATATTGCGGGATTGATTCCATTGGGCCCGGACGATAAAGCGCCACCATGGCGTTGATGTCGTGAATGGAATTCGGTTTCAAGTCTTTTAGGTATTTGGTCATACCGCTTCCGTTCAATTGGAACAATCCGCCGGTAACGCCAAGCGAGAGCATTTCAAAAGTTTTTTTATCATCCAGCGGAATATTTTCAATATCAATTTCTTTATCTTCAAGTTTTTTCACGAGCTGTACGGCATCGGCCAGAATGGAAAGATTTTTAATGCCAAGAAAGTCCAACTTCAAAAGTCCCACATCTTCCATGACATACATGTCGTATTGGGTAATGATTTTGCCTTCGCCCTTCGGGTCAAATTGAAGAGGAGTGAAGTCGGTAAGGGGGGTCGGTGAAATGACAACTCCCGCCGCGTGTACCGAAATGTGTCGTACGCACCCTTCTATTTTTTTCGCCAACACGATAATTTCTTTTACCTCAGCCTCCTCACTGTACATTTTTTTAAGCTCGGGAACTATCTCCATGGCGCGATCAATTGACATGGGGAAACCTTGCGAACCCATGGGAATCAGTTTGGCGATTCGGTCGCTCAAGCTGTATGGATGACCTAGCGCCCGCGCCACATCTCTCACCGAACCCCTAGCCATCATGGTGCCAAAAGTTCCGACTTGCGCAACGAAGTCCGTGCCGTATTTTTGCCTCGCATAAGAGATAAGTTCGTCGCGACGGTTGTCGGCGATGTCCATATCAATATCGGGCGCGGTCGGCCTTTCGGGGTTTAGGAATCTTTCAAACGGCAATTTGTATTCAATCGGATTGACTGTGCTGATGTATGAAAGGTAAGAGACCATACTGCCTGCGGCCGAGCCTCTGGTGGTGCTTAAAATTTTTTCTTGGCGAGCGTGACGGAGCAAGTCAGAGACAACGAGAAAATAAGGAGCATAGCCTTTGTCGCGAATGATTTTCAGCTCGTACTCAATTCTCGTTTTCATTTCAGGCGTTTCCGAAAGGCCTCGGGTTTTGATGCCTTCGTAAACAATGAAGCGCAGTTCTTCGTCCAAATTTTTGCCTGACGCCACCTTGTAATCCGGGAAAACCCATTTACCGAGTTCAATCTGCAGGTCGCACGAATCGGCGATTTTCGCGTTGTTCTCCAAAGCTTCCGGCAAATCCTTAAAATATTTTTGGGCTACCGATTCAGTGATGAAAGAAAAGTCGCCGGAATTTTCCGAGCCGGTGGCGCGTTCGGATAGTTCGGCGTTGCTGTTTACTAGAGTGAGTGTGTCGCGAGCTTTTTTGTCTTCTGGCGACAGATAGTAGACATCGTGGGAGGCCACTAGAGGCGTTTCGCTTTCAGCTCCGAACTTTTCAAGCGCCGTCATATTTTTTTCATGCCCTTCAATTTCAGGATGATGAGTTATTTCCAGAAAAAAATTTTCCGCGCCAAACGATTTTTTGTGCCAGTCGGATAGTTCTTTGGCTTTTGCTTTGTCGCCATTTTTCAATGCTTCCATTATTTGCCCGTTGAATGAAGGTGATATCGCTATCAGCCCTTCGGCGTATTTTTCCAAAAGCTCTTTGTCAACACGGGGTTTGTAATAAAAACCCTCAAGATGCGCCAGTGTAACCAGTTTTATTAAATTTTTGTAACCGACTAAATTTTTGGCAAGCAGAACCAATCGCGTTCGTTTGTTGTCCACACCGGCTTGTTTGTCAAAACGGCTTCGGGTTGAAATGTAAGCGTCAACGCCAATAATCGGCTTTATACCTTCCTTTTTGCAAGTTTTGTAAAATTCAATGGCGCCATAAAGATTGCCGTTATCGGTGAGCGCCAGGGCTTCCATACCGGCCTTTTTTGCCATTTCTACCAATTCATCCACTTTCGGCAAAGCGGATAGTAGGCTATAATGACTGTGCGTGTGGAGATGTGAAAATTTTCGTTGCATGCATATTGATTATACTATATTATACATAGGACTTCCGCGATTGGCGTAAGAAATTAGTTGCAAGTTGGAAAGTTCACAAGTTGCAAGCAGAGAAAGTTTCAACGCTTGGTAACTTTCAAACTTTCAAACTTTCTAACTTGTTACTTGCGTACTCGTTTTAACTTGTTACTCGTCGGCACCCCCGCCTGCCAAAGCCTGAGCTTTGCGATGGCGGGCAGGTCAAACTGCATCCGACTGTGGAAGTCCCACCCAAGCATTATGTCCAATGTAGAATTTGAAGAAAATAATTTTTCCGTGGGCATTCCGCTTCAGCAAGCAACCACTACTCCGACTTTAGTAAGACTTATTTTGAAAACCGGTATTGCCAAGGATGAAAAACAGGCGAATTTCGTTTTGATTGGTGTTGCTGTGTCAGCCTTTCTTCTTACCGTTTATGTAATTTACAGTTCTTTTTTTTCTAGGCCAACTCCGAAACCGTTGCCGGTTCAACAAAATGTTCCAGCCAGGCCTCAAAATTTTTAATCTTTTTATTTTATGAAAAACAAAAAACGAGGTTTTACTTTAATTGAGTTGCTTGTGGTGATTTCCATTATCGGACTTTTGTCTTCAGTTGTGCTGGCGAGTGTAAATGGCACTCGGATTAAGGCGCGAGATGCAAGGCGAGCTTCGGACATTGACGAAATTTACAAGGCTCTTGTTCTTTATTACGACCAGTACGGTTGTTTGCCTACAACCCAGAATGTGGGCGGTCTTACCCCCTGTATTCTTGGATATGACGCCGCAGATCCACCGCCAGGTAGTGTAAATCTTCCTGACGAAAGTAGGTATCCTGTTGCTACTCCTGACTTTGTGAAATTTCTCGCGCCGACCTATTTTCCTGCTGGTAAAGTTCCGCTTGACCCTATAAATAACGCCAGCTATCACTACGAGTATTTTTGTTATTGGCCAGCATGGCTGGGTCCAGGCAATCTTGTACTTCCAGGACTTCACTTGGCTTATTACTCGGAAGCTACAGGCCAACTGGTAGTAAAAAATCCGTCTTACAATACTCCTGGATGGATCCTTACGGACACTTCTTTTAGTTGCCGATAGTTGTAGGAGTCTAAACTCCTGCAAATTTTGATGAAATATCTCGTTGGCATTGACGAAGCGGGCAGAGGGCCGATTGCCGGGCCTGTGGCGGTGGGGGTGTTTGCGGTGCGGGAAAAAATTCAACATCAAATGTTGAATTTTTTCCCGCGGGGCCAAGTCCGCGATTCAAAAAAATTGTCGCCCCTTCTCCGAGAGAAAATCTACAAATCGCTTGTGGTCGAAGAAGCTCTTGGGCGAATTTCTTTCTCCGTTTCTTTAGCGAGCGCGAGGTTGATTGACGAGAAGGGAATCACATTTGCGATCCGTTTGGCGTTATCAACCGCGCTCGCGAAATTGCGATTGAAGCCGAGCGAGGCGGAAGTTTTGCTTGACGGTGGACTGAAAGCGCCGAAAGATTTTCAAAATCAAAAAACCATTATTAAGGGCGACGAAAAGGAGGCGGTCATCGCCCTCGCTTCAATCGTGGCAAAAGTCTCTCGCGACCGAAAGATGCAGGCTTTCGCGCGGAAGTTCCCGGGCTACGGTTTTGAAATTCATAAAGGTTACGGCACGCGAAGGCATTACGAAGCGCTTGCCAAAAACGGCTTATGTCCAATTCATCGGCAGTCTTTCCTAAAGAGCCTTAAATAAAAATTTTTCATATCCCTTGACTTTATTTTGTAAGATGTTAGTATCCAAAACAGGAGAATAAGCTGTGCTTTTGTGGCACAGCGCCTTGCTCTCCAACAACAAGAACCCACCAAAGTAAGGAGGGCATATGGCGGAAATGGAAAAAGGGTCGGTGAAAATCACTCACTCTTCAATGGTAATTTTCTGGGAATCTAGCGATGTTCCAGGTGAATTGAGATTTCTGGCTTTTCAGTACACTCGGAAAAAGAATGGAAACCTTTGGACTACTTGGCGGTTTCCGAACGAGACGGGTGTGGAGAACGAGGAACCGATGCATACTGCCGTTAGCGGAATGCATCAAGAAATTCCTTTGAACCCCAACGAATTCCAATTTGATTTTGATAATTTGGGGAAACCTATTTGGGTCAAAAGATGTGACGGCGACCCGGAAAAAGGCGGGGGCATTCATGAAAAACATGTTTTCATTGCCCGCGTTGGGCGTGGCGAATTGCGCAGACAACCTTTTGAAGAACCAGCCAAGACTGACCCCAAAACAGGCATTGAGCACCCCGGCGAAACTCTTGGCCCACCGACATGGTTTGAAGCAGGAAAGCTTCTTGAAATGATGCACGAACGAGGACTGCCATTTCATAAGGAAGCGCTTGTCAGGGCTGTCGGATTCCTTGCCAAAGACAGGTTGGTTTCGAATCATTACGACAAACTTTTGGCGGGGTATCAAAACATTTTGTCGGAATAGCGGTCGGTTAAGGCGAGATTATTACTCGCCTTTTTTATTTGCAAATTTTTTGAAATCTGATAAGCTTTCAAACCATGGTAGTACGCATGCGCGCCAACAGAGGTCATAGGGACAATCGCCGTTCTCACTTCGCTTTGAAGGAGGCGCGATTTTCTTTGTGCAGGGACTGTGGCGCTTCGCATCTGCGCCACCGAGTATGTGTTACTTGTGGCAAGTACAAGGGTATCCAAGTGCTCAATGTTCATGCTAAGATTGAGAAGAAGGCCAACAAAATGAAGGCCAAGGCCAAAGCGAGTTAATTTTCAATTATCAATGTTCAATTTTCAATGAATTCTAAAATTGAAAATTTTACAATTGATAAATTGATTGAAAATTGATAATTGAAAATTTGAGTTTTTGTTATTTCTATGGCTAATCGGCACCTTGCAAGGTCAACAGTTCTACAAACACTCTTTGAGTGGGATTTTAAGGGGCGTCGGGAAACTGACGATGTGGAGGCGATTTTGGAGCGCGATGTTACCGAATTCGCGCCCGGCCTTGGCGACACTTCGTTCATGAAGGCGCTTCTCCGTTCTATTATGGAGAAGCTCCCCGACATTGACTTGATTATTACCAAAGCCGCGCCGGATTGGCCGATTGAAAAAATTTCAATCATTGACCGAAATATTTTGCGCATCGGTCTCTTTGAATTGTTGTTTGCCGACAAGAGCGAGGTGCCGGAAAAAGTGGCCATCAACGAAGCCATTGAACTGGCGAAAACTTACGGCGGAGAAAACAGCGGCAAGTTTGTAAACGGCGTTCTCGGTTCGGTCTACAAAGAGCTCGGCGAACCCGGCAAAGACGCGGTTTCTAAAAAAGGCAAGCGCAAGATGGAAGTGCCTTACGACAAAATGCCGATACAAAAACTCGGTGGTGCGGTGGTGTACGCGCAAAGTGGCAGTGACACTTACCTTGCTCTTGTGCATGATATTTTTGGCCATTGGACGCTTTCCAAAGGCAAGATTGAAGGCGAAGAGAATGTGGAAGAGGGAACTGTCAGGGAGATGAAAGAAGAGCTCGGTATTGATGTAACAATCAAAGAGCCTTTGGGCAAAAACGAATATGTGGCTTCCGACCCTGAGAAAGGCAAAATCAGAAAGCAGGTGAATTATTTTCTTGCCGAAGCCAAGTTTGAAAATTTAACGCTGGGCTCGTCGGGTGGACTTGATGACGCGCGGTGGTTTAAGATGGCCGACATCGTTTCCTTAAATATTTACAACGACATTTTGCCGATAGTAACGAAAGCGGTCAACATTTTGTTGCAGAAGTAGGTAGTATTTAGTAGGTAGTAAGGTAGAAAGAGCAAATTTTTTCTTACTTTCTACCATACTACTTACTACCGTACTAACTACTATTCATATGGATTTTGCAAAATTTGAAAAACAACTCGGCATTTCTTTCAAGGACAAAAGCCTTCTTCAGACGGCGTTTACTCATCGTTCCTATATAAATGAAAATCGCAGGGCTTCGTTTGAGCATAACGAGCGATTGGAATTTTTGGGCGACGCGGTGCTTGAACTGATTGCAACTGGTTTTCTTTATAATAAATATCCGGACAAAAATGAGGGCGACATGACTTCGTATCGCTCGGCGCTTGTGAATGCGGTTACCTTGTCGGAGATCGCTTCAAAGCTTAACATGAATGAGTTTTTGCTGTTGTCGCGTGGCGAAACCAAGGATGTCGGTCGGGCGAGGCAATACATTTTGGCCAACACCATGGAAGCTTTCATCGGCGCTTTGTTTCTTGATCAGGGTTACGCAGGCGCCGAAGCGTTTATCAAAAAGCACATTTTGTCCTTGATTGACGACATCGTGGCCAAGAAAAGTTGGCTGGACGCTAAAAGTTTTTTTCAAGAAAAGGCGCAAGAAGAAGAGGGCATTACGCCTTCTTACACTGTGCTAAAAGAAGATGGCCCTGACCACGATAAGCATTTTACGGTGGCGGTTGAAATCGGTCGGGAACGAGTGGCGACAGGAGAAGGCAAGTCCAAACAGGAAGCGGAACAGGACGCGGCGAGGGAGGGGCTGAAGGCGAAGGAATGGCAGTAAAATCGTCAGACGATTTTACTGCCAGTTGAAAGTGTAAAGTTATAAAGTTTGAAAGTTGGGGAAATAGATTCAAGAATCAAGATTCACGATTCACGATTCAAGAAAAACCCTCGGGCAAGCGGAGCTTGCCCGAGGGTGTTCAATTAGTAGTCAAAAACTGTACGATATCCGTCGGAATGCAGTAGGCTAAGCATCGTACAGTTTTTTGGAACATCGTCACACGGTAGTCTTCAAGCTTTTTTAATTTGCAATTTTTAATTTACGATATATCTTGCGGTCGCAGATTAAATCGTAATATTTACAATAACTTCGCGACCTCATTCCGCGACCTCATAATTATTGTAAATTCTCTTATTCTCTAATTCGCGCCTGCCCGCCATCTGCGCTAGCAAACGACTACCCTTGCATGTCGGGCGGGCTTCGAGCATGCTATCGTCGTTTAATGAATGAGGGTGCCATACCGTTTGTTGGCGATTTGGGTAGGCCGATGACGGCGAAGGAAAGAAAATCGGCAAAGAAATTCGTCAAGTTCGCTATTAAATCTCTTAAAAAAACTGTTTCCACATCTAAAACAAAGGTGTAAATTAGCTCTTGTTTCGTGAACAAGGTGTCGCCTAGACACCTTTTTTATTTGTCCAAAAATGTTATAATTGACCAATCTTTTTATGCGTTCCTAATTCCTACTTCATAATTCTATCCCACCATGTACCTTAAGTCTCTAGAATTATCCGGTTTCAAATCCTTCGCCAAAAAGACGACGCTACAATTTACGACGCCGATTACGACCATTGTCGGGCCGAATGGCTCGGGCAAATGCGTAGACGGTTCAACCATGGTTCAGTTAGGCAACGGAGCGGTTGTTCCTATTAAGACGCTTTTTGAAAGCGCAGAAAAGAAAGCAAAAAAGATACAGAAGTTTGACGATGGATTGGCGATTATAGCTACGGATGCGAATTGTGAAGTCGCATCGCTTAATTTGAAAACATTAAAAACAGAATGGCGCAAAGTGACAGCCTTTGTGAAAAGGACGGCCCCCGCTCATCTTCTTGAAATTATCACGAAATCAGGAAGAACAATTACTGCCACGCCCTATCATCCCCTGTTTGTGTGTGAAGGCGGAACAGTAAAAGCTGTGAAGGCGGGCGAAATAAAGCAGGGCTTAGCGATTGCTGTGCCACGCGCTCTGTTTCCGCAATCTGAAATTCAGAAAATTTCAATGTTTGATATTTCTTCTGCGTTTAGGCCGAATGACAGAGTGTATATTCCGTACAGCAGTGTGCTCGAAGAAATAATGGATGCAAGAATTATTGTGCAAGGAATAAAAACCACCGCTGGCCTTGCTCGCGCCTGTGGTGTAGATGAAGTTGTATTCAGGCGTGTGCGATGTCAACAGTCACTTCCTGTTTCGCATCTACCTTCGCTTTTTGGCGCGCAAATTGACGAACTGTCGGACAGGGTCATTAAATCGCGCGGAACAGGCAGTATGCGCGTACCGAAATTTGTTGATGAGTATCTGGCGCGTTTTTTGGGGTACATGATAGCGGAAGGCAGGCTCAATAGTAATGGTCAAGTGTGGTTTGTGAACGATGACCAGGATTCAATCAAGGATTTTGTGGAATGCGCTAATAATTGTTTTGGTTTGTCGGCAAAAATTTTCTCATATAAAGGCGCCACTAAAGATGTTATTATTTTTTCTCTGACTCTGGCTCGAATATTGGATAAGGTATTTAGCATGGAAATCGCGGGTAATTCTCGAACGAAAAAGGTGCCACCCCAAATATTCCGTTCTCCCGATTCCGTCGTGTCCGCTTTTCTATCCGCGCTTTTTGACGGTGACGGATATTTTAATTATGTAGAAAAGCCGAGACGGCAGATGTATGTAGAATATGCCACTGCGAGCGAAGAACTTGCCAGAGGCGTTGCGACACTTCTCTTGCGATTCGGCATCAATGCGCTTATCAGAAAATCGGAAAAATGCGCGACCAACACTGAAAAGAAAATCAAGCGGATGTATTGGTCTGTCTTTATCTACGGGACGGATCAGGTTTCTAATTTTGCAAAGAAAATAGATGTGAAAGGCAGGAAACGGTTGGTTATCCAGAAGATGCGCTCCGTGGAAAAAATAGCCCCCAATCCGAATCTTGACCTCGTGCCGGGCGTTATTGATGAGATTCGCGAGCTCATAAAGGTCGCTGGCATAAATGTTAAAAGAGTCAGAAAAGAGATTCCTCTGTTGGCCACATATTATGAAAAGCGTTGCGTGCCTTCGAGAGTCGGGATAAAACGAGTCCTAGCGTTTGTTGAAAAAAACGGCAAGAAATCAAAGAAGGTGTCCTCGCTTTCTGAAGCGCTTCAGCGCATAACGACCTCGGGTATCTTCTGGGACGAGATTACATCTATAAAAAATAAAAAAGGTGGGGGTTTTGTCTACGACTTAACCGTTGCAGAAAATCATAATTTTGTGGCGAATAATATTTTCGCGCACAACAGCAATATTGCCGAAGCTTTTCGGTTTGTTTTGGGTGAGCAGTCAATTAAGAGCATGCGAGGCAAGCGCACCGAGGATTTGATTTGGAACGGTGGCGGCGACAGCCCTCGCGCCAATCGGGCTTCGGTCAAAGTGGTTTTTGATAATCGTACGCGACTCTTGAATGTTGATTTTGATGAAGTTTCAATTGAGCGAGTTGTTTATCGCGATTCTTCCAGCGAGTATTCGGTAAACGGCACTCTCGTTCGGCTCAAAGATATTATTGAGCTTTTGGCTGTGGCGCATATCGGTTCGTCGGGACATCATATTATTTCTCAAGGCGAAGCCGACAAAATTTTGAACGCCAACAGTCGCGAAAGACGCGATATGCTTGAAGACGCTTTGGGACTGAAAATTTATCAATACAAACGCGTTGAGTCGGAAAGGAAACTTCTAAAAACCGAAGAGAATATGAAATCGGTGGAGTCGCTCCGCAGGGAAATTGCTCCGCATATCAAATTTTTGAAAAAGCAAGTTGAGAAAATTGAAAAGACGCTTGAACTCAAGGAGGAATTGCGGAAAGCTTACAAAGAGTATTTCAAACGAGAGGACACTTATATAAAGGAACAAAAAAAACTTTTAGAGGAGGAAAAAAAGAAGCCGACGGAAGATTTGAAAAGGTTTGAGGAAGAGCTTGAGAAAGCAAAGAAGGTTTTGGAGAAGTCTTCGGGAGATTCAAAGTCAAAAGAAATTATCAAACTTGAAGCCGACCTTTCAGTTGTCCGAACGGAGAAAGATAAACTTTCCCGCGAGCTTGGCAGGGTTGAAGGCGCCATTTCAAGCGAAGAGAGGATAATCAACCGAGAGAAAAGCGTGAACGCTTACGAGGGCAACCAGAGCGTGCCTTTACCGGAAGTGCAAAGTATCGGCGAGGTGATTGAGGCAAAAATCAAAGAGCTTGAAAGGGAGCGTGATGACAATTCCATTCTGTCATTTTTTTCTTTCGTTCGGAGGACATTTTCGGAGTTTCTGGCCAAGCATAAAAGCGCTTCGGTGAACGACATGCGGGAGCTGTCGGAAAGTGAGTTGAGGAAGCTTCAAAAAGAACGATTGGCGCTTGATGAGAAATTCCAAAGTTTGAATGCTCGCGAAACGGAGTTGCGCAAAGTTTACAGTGTTTTGCAGTCGGACATTGAACGCGAGAAAGATTCCAGTAGGGAGGCGGAGCGGGCGATGTTTCGGATTATGAGCGAGGAGAATGATATTCGCGCCGTGCTGTCTGGACTAAAGATTCGGGAGGAACGGCTTACTATTACGGAGGAAGATTTCAAGCGAGAGCTTCATGAGGGGGCGGTGTTACTCGGGCGCGGGGTTTTGGACTTTGATGGGTTTGTTATTTTCGGGGAAGAGGGAGTTGCCCCGATTTCGGCGGCCGAAA
>Ga0209515_10001677_pt1 | contig 36333 bp, 27 predicted proteins | sample Subgroupgradi54m_FD_187454 | JGI IMG/M metagenome (GOLD analysis project Ga0209515, IMG submission 187454) | Subsurface groundwater microbial communities from S. Glens Falls, New York, USA - GMW60B uncontaminated upgradient, 5.4 m (SPAdes)... ... | reverse complement strand
ATAAGGACGCTGACACCCAATAGAAGGATTCTTCGCTCGCTCATGCTCGCTCAGAATGACTTCGAAAAGTGGCGCGAGCGCCTAATGGATCGCAAAAATTGGGAGCGGGGTTCGATTGAGCCTTATCCGGAGCAATTTAACACCCGGACGGCCGAGCCGGCGAGCGGGCTGCACTGCGCGGCGGTGGAATTGGATCGGGAGTTTTTGCTGGATGAGGGCTTTCGACCGGGGCGGATCGTGGTGACGGGCAACACGGTTGCAGACGCGACGGCCATGATGCTGAAGCGCGCGAAAGAGTCTAAAATTTTTGAGCAGTATCCCCTCCTGAAAAAAGGTTTCATCCGCTTTTGCATACACCGGCGGGAAAATTGCGTCAGCCGCGAGCGTTTTACGGCGATTTTTGGGGCCATGGAAAAACTGGTGATGGAGGGCGAAAATGTGCTTTTGATTTCACTTTTTCAGACCAAGGCGGCCATCGAGCAATTCGGGTTATCCGAACGTTTAGCGGCGATGCAAAAAAAATCCAATTTCATTTGTTCCGACGTGTGGCCGTATTACACCGACGTGGTGGCCGCCATGCAGAAGGCGACCGTGTGCGCGACGGATAGCGGCAGTATGCAGGAGGAAATGAACATCCTCGGCATTCCGTGTGTGACGTTGCGGTACGGGACGGACCGCGCGGAGACCGTGCTGGCGGGGGCAAATGTGATCGCGCCTCCGACGGATGCGGAGCTGATTTACAAAATCATCCGGGGGGCCAAGGGCAACAAAGCGATGGGTAAGGTGCCGAATTTGTACGGCAAAAATGTGTCCAAAAAAATTGTGGATGAAGTACTGAAGCTCCTCAAAAAAGAGCCGCTGTTTTGTTTTGAACAGGAAAGGAAATATTGATAGAGTGTTTTTGCATACTTAAAAACTTCACTTTATGGACTCCAACCTTCTTAAAAAAATTGCTAAGGCCATGGTGGCGCCCGGCAAGGGTATTTTGGCGATCGATGAAAGCAGCGGCACGTGCAAAAAACGGTTTGATGAGTTGGGCGTGGAGTGCAACGAGGAGAATCGACGGCTGTACCGGCAAATGCTGGTGACGGCGCCGGGGATCGAGGATTACATCAGTGGCTATATTCTTTTTGATGAGACCCTGCGCCAGAAAACCGACGATGGGACGCCTTTTGCGGAGATTTTGAAAAATAAAGGCATTATGCCCGGAATTAAAGTGGATGGCGGGCCTAAAGAGCTAGCGCTCCACCCGGGAGAAAAGGTGACGGAGGGGCTGGATGGGTTGCGGGAGCGGCTGGCGGAGTACAAAAAGCTCGGCGCGGTGTTTGCCAAATGGCGCGCGGTGATCGCGATCAAGGGAGATGGATTACCGAGTGGTGCATGTTTGAGAGCCAATGCCCACGCGCTGGCCCGGTACGCGGCGCTGTGCCAGGAGGCGGATTTGGTGCCCATGGTGGAACCGGAAATTTTGATGGACGGAGACCACACGATTCAGCGCTGTGCTCAGGTGAGCGCGGCGACGTGGATCATGCTTTTTGAGGAATTGAAAGGGCAGGGAGTGGCGCTGGAGGGAACCATTTTGAAGACGGGCATGGTGCTTTCCGGGAAGGACTGCCCCACGGCCGCGGACCCGGAAACGGTGGCCGAACACACGCTGAAAGGGCTTTTGGAGAATGTGCCGGCGGAGATTCCCGGAATTGTGTTTCTCTCCGGCGGACAAAGCGATGCCTTGTCGACGATTCATTTGAATCTGATCAATCAGCTGGAGGAGGAAAAGCCCTGGCCGATCAGCTTTTCTTACGGGCGAGGAATCCAGCGGCCCGCGCTGAAAATTTGGGCGGGGGATATGAACCGTGTGGCGGATGCCCAAAAAGCGCTGGTGCACCGGGCGCACATGAACGGTTTGGCCGCGCTGGGGAGATGGAGTGACCAGGAAGAGTCACGCGTGTCATTCTGAGCGAAGCGAAGAATCTGCTCAATCACCTGTAAAACAGAATGTCAGTCATGGGGGAGATTCTTCCTCCCTACGGTCGTCAGAATGACACCTAAAATAACCTTATGCCCCCTAAAAAAGTTCTCATCGGCCTGAATGGTTACGGACGTATCGGACGCCTGCTGCACCGCCTGCTTCTCAAGCATCCGACGTTGCAGGTGGCGGCAATCAACGCGAGGTCGGAGGATGCGGCGATGCGGGCGCATTTGCTGAAATACGATTCGATCCACGGGCCGATCACGAATAAAATTGAGGCGAAAAACGGCAACACGCTGATGGTGGATGGGAAAACCGTGCAATGCGTCGCGATGAAGGAAGCCTCGGAAATCCCCTGGGGGAAACTGGGCGTGGAGATCGTGGTGGAAGGCACAGGCAAGGCCAAAACTCACGACGTGGCGGCCAAACATCTGGTCGGGGGAGCCAACCGGGTGCTCGTGAGCGCGCCGATGAAGGATGACACGCCGACTTTTGTGATTGGGGTGAATGAGAAAAAACTGAAAGCGAGCGACACCGTGGTGAGCAATGCCAGCTGCACGACGAATTGCGTGGCGCTTCCGATCAAGCTCATCCATGACCGGTGGGGCGTGCATTATGTTTCCATCTCGTCGATCCACGCGGTGACTCACTCGCAAAACCTGCTGGATAATTCGGGGCGGGATTTGCGGCGAGCCCGGAGCGCTCTGATGTCGATTATCCCCACGACCACGGGAGCCGCGCAGATCCTCGCCAAGATTCTGCCGGATTTGGAGGGGAAGATGGATGGCATTGCGTATCGCGTGCCCATCGTGAACAGTTCGATGGCGGAGCTGACCATTCACACCGTCAAAAAAGTGACCAAAGAAGAAGTGAACGCGTTTTTCCGGGATATTGTCCAAAAACCGTACTGGGATCCGATCCTGGATGTGTGTGACGAACCGCTGGTTTCCATCGACTTTAAAGGCAATCCCCATTCGAGCATCATCGACCTAGGGCTGACGCAGGTGACTGGCGGGCATTATCTAAAACTTTTTGCCTGGTACGACAACGAGTGGGGCTACGTTAACCGGCTGATGGAGATGCTGGAGCTCATGACCACTAAACTATGAAACTGCTCGACACTCACCTTTTGGAAGCGGGAGCGCCGGATAGCCTGCGGCATTTGATCGATTACATCGGCCGGGCCGCCAAATACATTCACTTTCACCTGCAGGTGGGTAATTTACAGGCGGCCGGAACCACCAACGCCTCGGGGGAGACGCAGTTGGAGTTGGATGTGCTGGCCGACAAAACGATCATGGAGAACGTCATGGTGTGCCGGCTGACTTCCGCCGCGATTTCGGAGGAGCAGGAGGAGATCACGGTTTGTCCGCACTGCAAAAAAGGCGACTGTGGAGAGTACGCCGTGGCCTTTGATCCGCTGGACGGTTCGTCGCTCGTGGACGCGAATTTAGCCATTGGGACGATTGTTTCGATCTATCCGGGGCATCACTTCATCGGCCGGACAGGGCGCGAGCAGGTGGCCGCGCTGTACGTGGTGTACGGCCCGCGGACCACGCTGGTGTATACGATTGGCAAAGGCGTGCATGAGTTCCAGCTGAACGATGTGGGAGAGTTCATGCTGAAGCAGGAGGGTCTGACGGTGCGCGACGAGGCGAAAAACTTTGCCCCGGGTAATCTGCGCGCCGCCAAAGACAATCCCAAATACCGGGCGCTGGTGGAAGGCTGGATGAATGCGGAATACACGCTGAGATATTCCGGCGGCATGGTGCCGGATCTCAATCACATTTTCACCAAAGGCCAGGGCATTTTCACTTACCCGCCGTTCCCGCCCAAGTATCCCAAAGGGAAATTGAGATTATTGTTTGAGTGCAACCCCTTCGCCTTTTTGATGGAACAGGCCGGCGGCCAGGCGAGTGATGGGACGCAGGATATTTTGGACGTCAAAATCGAAGACCATCACCAACGAACCCCGATTTACATCGGCAGCGGCAAGGAGGTGGAGCGAGTGGTGGAGACGTTACGATGATTACTCATAGATTGAAGCATTAGCAATATCGATCATGGTGACCGCCCCGTTGCCCGTGATTTTAAAAATGATCAGATGAGCGTGAGTCACCCAAAAAGCATACCGGTTCGGTTTCCCGTGAAATGAATGGGTTTTAAGCGTCGGGTCGAAACAATTATTCTTGAATAGTTGCTCTCGTGCTCGTGCCGCTTTTTTTAATGCCTTTGGTATCGTTTTGATCTTACGAACAAATTTGTTCGTATAATAAATTTCTCTTATTCTCATTGGTTCGCTTAGATGCTATTAATCCATTAAATCAGTTATGGAGCCTTTTAGTTTCTTGAGCGTGCCTGCTTTTTTTTCTGATTCATAACATCGTTCAGCATCTATCACGCTCTGCTCTTCCCGGTACCATCTGTATATCATTTTAAAGTACTCAGAGGGGCTATAATGCTCCTCTTTCATTTCTTTTTCAAGTTCTTTGGCGAGTTCTGCCGGAAATGAGATGTGATACGTGGTGGTGGCCATGTTGGATTTTGTTATATTCGTTACAAGAATAGACAAAGTCTGCCAAAATAGCAAGTTTAATTTTTACTTTATTGTGAGGCTCGCCCGCAAGCATAGCGCATGACAGGTGGGATGGAGCATGCGTCTCCCTCGGAAGCCGGAGGGTCGAGTAATGCTGTGCAGGTTTGGGGCTGGTTATCCTCTTCCCGAGTCATGCAGATGCTCATAATGCTGTTGGCCACCCGAGGCCATGCTAAACACCCTCTGGTTTGCTGACGCGCAAGGTCTGCCAATTCTAAAGTGGTTTCCTGTTCGCAAAGCGCTTGCTTGGTGGCATAAGAGACATCACGCCGGAGACCCAAGCCCGCTAAACCTGCCGCCGTTAGAAAAAATAAAATATAAGTCAATCTACGACGGATACTGCCTTGTTCAGGGGCTCCGGGAAGGTGGGGGGCATGGGGGAGGGGCATAATATTTTAACGCTGTGAAACGTTGACGGGAATATAACCAGAATCATCTTCTTTTGTGCATTCGTGGAATACGGTTGCAAGCAGCGCTAAAATGACCGTTACCGCGACTCGACTCTGCCAAACGGTAAGCCCCCATTCATTTCGAGGGGACGGTGTTGGAGATTTTGGTTGTGGCGTTGGTGCAGGGGCATTAGACATAATAATCATTTTGATAGTTTCATAGTGTACCAGAAATCAACTTTTCGCTACAATGCTTTTGTTATCGTAAAAAAATGATCGAAGACAATCCCCTGATTCAGGAGCGGCTGAGGAAGTTGGAGGCCATCAAAAAGCTGGGGATTAACCCGTATCCCGGGCGGTTTTCGCGAACGCACAGTTCCAAGCAGGCTCTGGAGGAGACAGAGAAAACCAAGCCGACCGTGGAGGTTGCGCAAAAGGCCAAGGCCGCTGTTAAAATCGCCGGGCGGATCATGACACTGCGGGAGCACGGGCATCTGACGTTTGCCCAGTTGCAGGATCAGGAGGGGCACATTCAGATTTGCTGGATGAAGGAGTACACGCCTGTGGATCAATTTGAGTTTGTGAAGTTACTGGACTTAGGAGATTTTGTGGGGCTGACCGGGGTTTTGTTTATGACACATAAGGGCGAGCCGACCTTGCTCATCAAGGATTGTCAGCTCTTGAGTAAATCACTCCGGCCGCTACCGGATAAGTGGCACGGGCTAAAGGATCAGGAGGCCTGTTACCGCGAACGGTATTTGGACTTGGTGATGAATCCGGAGACGCGCCAGCGGTTTTTGTTCCGGAGCAAGCTGGTGCAAAAGTTACGGGAATTTTATGACCAGCACGGATTTGTGGAGTTGGAAACGCCAGTGCTGGAAAATATTTCTTCGGGAGCCAATGCCAAACCGTTTGTGACGCATCACAACGCGCTGGATATCGACGCGTATCTCCGAATCGCGGCGGGCGAGCTGTGGCAAAAGGTGGCGATGGTGGGGGGTTTTGAGAAAACATTTGAAGTGGCCCGCGTGTTCCGCAATGAAGGGGTGGATCCGAGCCATTTGCAGGAGTTCACGATGGTGGAGCATTACGCGGCGTACTGGGATTTTGAGGACAACATGAAGTTCACGGAGCAAATGTTCGAGTGGCTGCTCAAGGAGATTTTGGGCACTACGCAGGTGACGATTAAAGATCCCGAGGGAAAAGAGAAGAAGATTGATTTCAAGGCGCCCTGGCCGCGGGTGAATTTTTACGATCTCATCAAAAAAGATTCGGGCATCGACGCGACGAAATTTAAGAATGTGGAGGAATTGCGAGTCGCGATCAAAGCTAAAAAAATCCAGATTGAGGACATCGATAAATTGGGATTTGGGAGCCTGGTGGATCATCTTTACAAAAAGGTGAGCCGGCCCAAACTGACCGGCCCGATGTTTGTGATCCATCATCCGGTGGAAATGAAGCCGCTCGCCCGGAAAAATGATGAAAATCCGACGCTGTGCGACACATTTCAATTGCTTGTGAACGGCTGGGAAGTGGTGAACGCGTACAGTGAAATTGTGGATCCGCTGGACCAGCGCGCGCGTTTTGAGGAACAGGCCGGGGCCAAGGCCAAGGGGGATGAGGAGGCGATGAGCTTTAACGAGGAGTATTTGCGCGCCATGGAACACGGCATGCCGCCGACCAGCGGCTGGGGGATGGGGGTGGATCGGCTGGTGACGCTCCTCACCCAGCAGGATAATTTGAAGGATGTGGTGCTGTTCCCGCTGATGAGGCCCCAAGGCCATGCGTACAATGTCGTTCCCGCGCAGGCGGGAACCCATCCGCCTCAGGCGGACGTTTCCACGGGAATGACAGGGGGGATTAGACTTACTGATGACCAAAAAAACATCAAAACTGGCCTCTCACACGCAACGGCGCAACAACTGTTCGATACTCACGTGAAAAACCAAGCTATTCGCAACCATTCACTGGAAAGCCAAGCGGTGATGCGGGCGCTGGCGAAGAGATTTGGGGCCGATGAGGAAGCCTGGGGAATTTTGGGATTACTCCATGACATCGACTGGGATCCGGAGAAAGGCGGCGCCGAGGTTCACGGCATTCATTCCGAAAAGATTTTGCGCGACGCTGGGATGGGTGAGGCAGCCATTGGAGTGATTCAGTCGCATGTGTTTGGACTGAAGGGCCACCATCATCCATTTGAGAATAAGGTGCGCACCCAGTTCATCGAGCACGCTCTGGCCGCCGGGGAAACCGTGACGGGCCTGGTACACGCGGGAGTTTTGGTGCGGCCAGACAAGAAGATTGCCGGTATGGAAGTGAGCTCGCTCAAGAAAAAATTCAAAGACAAAACTTTTGCCCGCGGTGTCGACCGCAACGTGTTACGGGAGGCGGAGAAACTGGGCCTGACGATGGATGAATTTTTGGAACTGGCGCTGAACGCGATGAAAGGGGTTGCGGAGAAGGTGGGGCTTTAATCCGCCAGCGTGCTGGTATCCCCCAGCGCTTCGCCGAGTTCTTGGGCGCGGAGGACGCGGCGCATAATCTTGCCACTTCTTGTTTTCGGTAATTTTAATACAAATTCGATTTCATCCGGAACGGCGATGGGCCCCAGTTCGCGGCGGACGTGGAGTTTGAGGATGTCGGCCAGTTCTTCCGAGGGGTGGACGCCGTGTTTGAGAATGACGAAGGCCTTCGCGCTTTCGCCTTTGATGGGGTGGGGTTTGCCGATGGCGCCGGCTTCGGCGACGAGTTTGTGGGAGACGAGCGCGCTTTCAATTTCCGCGCTGCCGATGCGGTGACCGGCGATTTTGAGGACGTCATCCGAGCGACCCTGAATCCAAAAATAACCGTCTTTGTCTTTGTGGGCCAGGTCACCGGTAAAGTAAACGCCTTTGATCTTTTTCCAATAGGTTTTTTTGAAGCGCGCGGAATCTTTGTAAACGCCCCGGAGCATGGAGGGCCATTGGTTGCGGATGACGAGGTAGCCGCCTTTGCCGGGAGGAACACACCGTCCTTTTTCATCGACCACATCCGCATCGATGCCGGGGAACGGGAAAGTGGCTGAGCCGGGTTTGAGCGGTGTGATGGGGAGAGGCGCGATCATGAACATGCCGGTTTCCGTTTGCCACCATGTGTCCATGATGGGGCAGCGACTATGGCCGATGAGTTTGTAATACCAGCGCCACGCCTCGGGGTTGATCGGTTCGCCCACGGAGCCGAGGAGGCGGAGCGAGGTGAGTTTGTGCTTTTTGGGCCACTGATCGCCGTAGCGCATCAGGGCGCGGATGAGGGTGGGGGCGGTGTAGAGGATATTCACTTTATATTTATCCACGATCTGCCAGATGCGGTCGGGGCGAGGGTAGTCGGGCACGCCTTCGAACATCACGGTGGTGATCCCCGCCATGAGCGGAGCGTAAAGGGTGTAACTGTGGCCCGTGATCCAGCCCGGGTCGGCCGTGGACCAAAAGATTTCATCGCCTTTGATATCAAAAACCCATTGGAAGGTGCGGTTCACCGAAACCATGTAGCCGCCGTGGACATGAACGACTCCTTTGGGGGTGCCCGTGGTGCCGGAGGTGTAGAGGATGAAGAGAGGGTCTTCGGACTTCATACGGACGGTGCGACACTCAGTGGATTGTTTAGCGACGAGTTCGTGGTAATAGAGGTCGCGCAGGCGTTTCATCTTTATGTCATTCTGAGTCCTGCCGAAGGCGGACGAAGAATCTCCCCCATGACTGTGTTTGGAGGAATTGTGTAATTTGGGAGATTCTTCGCCTCGCTCAGAATGACGTTTGGATACCACAACGACGTGTTTGACGGACCGGCACGTTTTGAGCGCCTCGTCGCAAACGGACTTCATGTCGATGGTTTTGCCGCGCCGATGGCCTACATCGGAGGTGACGAGCACTTTGGCGCGGGCATCGCGGATACGCGTGGCCAGCGCGTGCGCGGAAAATCCGGCATACACGACAGAATGCACCGCCCCGATCTTCGCGCAGGCCAGCATCGTGATGGCGATCTCGGGGATGTTTTGGAGGTAAACGGCGACGCGGTCGTATTTGCGCACGCCGAGGGATTTGAGGCCATTGGCCATGCGGCAGACGGCCTCGTTGAGTTGCCGGTAAGTGAGTTTGCGGGAGGCGCCGGTGTCACTTTCCCAGAGGATGGCGATTTTGTTTTCGGTGGGTGTGCCGATGTGACGGTCGAGCGCGTTGTGAACGATGTTGCATTCCGCGCCGACGAACCAGTGGTAGAAGGGGGCGTGGGCATCATCAAAAACCTTCCGCCAGAGCTTAAACCACTGGAGTTCTTCAGCCGCCTCTTCCCAAAACTTGAGCGGGTGGCGCTTGGCCCACGCGAGGATATTTTTGTAATGACGGATTTTGGCCGCCTTGCGGATCGCCTCGGACGGCTTGTAAATTTCTTTTTCCTGCAAAAGCACGTCTGTCAGCTCTGCTGGAGAGGGAGCTTTAACCATTGGCAAAGGGTGAAACTGGAGGAATTATAAACCGCTTTCATTAAAAGTTGATCATTTGGCACTTGCATTTATTCAGCAAATTTGTTATAATACCATGATAACCAAAAAAGTTATGAAAACCAAATATTCTCTTATCGCTTTAGCCGCCGCTGCCCTGTTGGCCATTCCCTTGGCCCTGGCCGCGGGAGAACCGGCAAATGTGACGGGCGTTACCGCTCATCCGGTCAGCGCCACATCGATGGGGCTTTCATGGAATTCTTCGCATGACAGCGCGGGGGGACTGGTGAACCATTACCGCGTTTATTACGGAACGGTTTCCGTGCAAACGGCGGGCCAGGGGGATTATGAACATCAGACGGATACGCCCAACAACAACACCTCTTTTACGGTGACCGGGCTGACGGCCGGAACGACTTATTACTTCTCGGTAACCGCTTTGGACAGCAAGGGGCTGGAAAGCGAGGCCTATAGTTTGGAAGCGCATGCGACGACCTCAGGCTCAGCTGCCCCAGCATCGGGCACACCCTCAGCGGCTACGGGAGACACGACCGCGCCGACGGTGGCTCAAGTGGCGGCGTCTTTTAAAACACAGGTGACGGTGACTTTTTCGGAACCGGTGAAGTTGCCTGCCAGCGCTCCCCAGACGGCGTTCAGCATTGCCGAACAGGTGGTGACAGCGAATACCCTGGCGGTGACAGGCGCCGTGTTGGATACCACTGATTCTAAAAAAGTGAATCTGACGACCGCAACACAAAAGCCCGGTGTGAGTTATATTGTGACCGCGGGCGTGGGAGTGACCGACGTGGCGGGGAATCCGATTGTCAGCGGGAATACGGACTCGGGTTTGTTTGTGGGCTCAAGCTCAGCCGCTCCGGCCGCCGTAACACCGCCCATAGTGATGCCGCCAGCCCAGACGACTCCGCCAGCAACAACGCCTCCGGTGGTGGCTCCTCCTGTCGTGGAGCCCAAGGATTGCGGCGGTGATGAAGCGTGTTTTTATGCTCAACTGAAAACCTGCGCTCCCGTGAAAATGGTGAGCGTTGTCGGTCAATCCCAAACCAAACGTGAGGTGGCAGGACCAGAAGGTGCCAACTGCGTGCTGAAATACGAAGTGGCCGGCATGCTGGATTTGAACAACCCCAAAACGCTTGAATGCAAAATCCCGACGGCGAGTTTAGGAGATCGGGTGACCCGCGTGACAGCGAAAACGGGCAAATTTTTTACCAATGAAGCCGAAGCCCGACAGCTTTGCACGGGTACGGAGCTTGAGGACTTTGTGCACTCGGAATTTACGGCGGCTCCTGTGGCCGATACGACCCCTCCGGAAAATGTGACGAAGTTCACACTCGCTTTTAAAGCCGAGGTGGAAAAATTCGTGATCATGCTCCGCTGGGTGGCCAGTTTAAACAGCGCCAAAGACCTGGTGGATCAAATCCTTTACATGAGTATGGACCGCGGCCAGCATTACGATGCAGGCGCATCGCTCGGGAAAACCGTGACGACCCACGACGTGCCAAACCTGGAAGGCGGCAAAGAATACACCTTTAAGCTGACGACCAAAGATGCCGCCGGAAACGAGAGTACGGGCGTGGTGAAGTCGATCCGGTTGCCCCAAACGGGAGCTGCTGCCGGACTTTTGCTTCTGGGTAGTTTGTTTGGCGCCAAAGGGTTGCTAAGGAAAAAGAAATAAAGCCTTAGGTCATTGAAGGCTCTTATGTGTCATTCCCGCGAAGGCGGGAATCTAGTGTTTTAAAACTGTTTACTTAAATCTTCCCATTGTGGATTGGCTTCTGTTATTAACCGATCCTTCCACGCCCTATTCCATTTTTTGAGCTTTTTTTCTTTGGTGATCGCTTCTTGAACGCTATTGGTTTCAGCAAAATAAACCAGATCTTTAAGATTGTATTTTTTAGTAAAACCATCGATCAAACCTTTTTTATGTTCATAAATTCTTCGTTCCAAATCATTCGTGACGCCAATGTAAAGGGTAGATTTGGTGTAATTGGCCATGATGTAAACGTAATAAGTATTCATAGTGCAGAAGATAGATTCCCGCCTTCGCGGGAATGACAATGATCGCGGGAATGACAATAAAGTAGGAATGGCAATGTGGGTTGGGAATGGGGCGTTAAATGATGTTAAAAAGAGAGAGAAACTGTGCCCTCTTTTTGGGTACTCCGCACTTCCAAGTCCTTCACCCGCTCCATCGTCTCCGGGTGGGGATGGCCGTATTGGTTGTTGCGTCCGGCGGAGACCACCACGGTCGTCGAATGGACGGCCTTCAGCCATTCCGGCGAGGTGGAGGAGCGGCTCCCGTGATGTCCCAGCTTCAGGATCGTACTCGCAACCTCCTGACCCGCCAGCATGATCTCCCGCTCCTCTGGGGACTCAGCGTCCCCGGTCAGCATGGCGAGCGATTTTCCTCCGCGGACGAGGCGGGCGACAATCGAGGTATTGTTTTTATTTTGAACGGTTTTACCTACCCAATTTTCTTCTGCCAGAGGGAATAAAACGTCCAAATAAAGATTCGGCCCCAGTTGAATGTCTTGATGATTATTCGCAAACACCACCGGAACGGCGTGGGCTTTGAGCGCGTCCACAAAACTCCGGTACAGCGCCCCTTCCGAAAGTAGCCCTGTCATCATCACCTGCCGAACGTGGTAAGGCCCGAGTACATCCAAAATTCCGGCGTAATGGTCTTTGTCCGGGTGCGTGGTGACAAAAAGATCGATCGTTTTATCAAAAAATCCCAGCGTTTCCCCCAGCCGATCCACCACCGTGCTATCCGGCCCCGCGTCGACCAGGATGTTGTGATGGTTGGGCGTTTGAATCAAAATCGCGTCCCCCTGCCCAATGTCCAAAAACGAAAGCTTGAGTCGCGTGTCCGTCATCTTGGCGAACTGAAGCGCCACCAACACCAGCACTCCGAACAGGATGAGATGGGAGAGCGCCCATTGTTTTTGACTAAGAAAACTTCCCATAAAAATATTTTTCGGGAAGGGGTTTTAAGGGAAGTGATTCTACATTGAAGAATTGTCTCTGTCAATGGTCGTCTTGGTGGCTTAGATTCCCGCCTTCGCGGGAATGACAATAAAAGAGGGCACGGTTTCCCTCTCGTTTTGAGGTTTGTGGTACAATGAGCCCAAACTTAACAAAAACAAACCATGCAAGTTATACTTTTGGCCGCAGGACGCAGTTCCCGCCTCGCGCCGCTTTCGGACAAAAACACGCTTCAGTTCGCCGGTAAAACGCTCATCGAACATCAGGTGGGCGCTCTTAAAACTGCCAAGTTACGAGATATCGTGGTGGTGGGCGGGGCGCATAATTTGGCAGACCTCAAACGGATCCTCAAACAATACAATAATGTAGCCGTGGTGGAGCAAAAGAAATTAGAGGATGGGATGGCCGGGGGAGTGCTGGCGGGCGCGGCTCATGTGAAGCACCCCCAGATTTTGGTGATGAGCACGAATGATATTTTTGAACCCTGGCTGGTGGAAAAAACCATCGCCGCCGCCAAAGGCGAAAACCAGGGGATTATTGTGGGGAGTAAGGTGGAGAGCTACTTTCCGGGCGGTTATTTGGAATTTGATAAGAAGAGCTACATCACCAATGTGGTGGAAAAACCCGCGCCCGGCAAAGAGCCCAGCAAATACGTGAATCTGGTGTTCCACATCTACAATGACTTCCCAAAATTCGTGGCGCACCTTAAAAAAGCGAAGAGCAAAAAGGACGATGTGTACGAAGTGGCGCTCGTGGATTACATCAAAAAAGGCAAAGCCAAACTGGAACTTTTCAAATATCACGGCGCCTGGCAACCGGTGAAGTACCCCTGGCATGTGCTCCGGGTTATGGAGAAATTTTTGAATCAGCAGGAAAAACGCATCGACCGGACGGCGCTCATCAGCAAAACCGCGGTGATTAATGGGAATGTGGTGATCGGCCCCAAGGTGAAAATTTTTGATCACGCGGTGGTGCAAGGCCCTGCTTACATCGCGGAAGGGTCGATTGTTGGCTCCGGCGCCATGGTTCGCCAGAGCATGGTGGGGACGAATTGCGTGATCGGCTTTGGGACGGAGGTGACGCGGAGCTATCTGAATAACGACGTGTGGACGCACAGCAATTACGTTGGAGACAGCATTGTCGATAGCAATGTATCTTTCGGCGCCGGCACAGTGACGGGCAACCTTCGCTTTGACGAGGGCAATGTGCAGGTGATGATCAAAAAAGACAAAGTGGATACGGGCACTCCCAAATTTGGCGCCATCATCGGCCGTGGGGCGCGCTTTGGAGTGAATTGCAGTATCAATCCGGGGCGCAAAGTGGGCTGTGGCACCTTTGTGGGCGCCAACGTGCTGGTGGATGAGGACATAGAGGATGGGAAGCTGGTGCTTTTAAAACAGCAGCTCAAGGTCGTGAGTAATCAGGCCAAAGCGGACACAAAAGGCCGGAAAAAGTAATATTGACAAAAATATAAAAATCATTATAATGATCCCCTAGAAAAGATCATTGATTTTATGCGTCTGTCTTTGCGTTTTCTCATCATCACTTTGCTTTTTGCGGCGATCCTACAGCCGTCTTTCGCGGTGGCCATCGACTCTCCGAACAAGGCCATCAACCGCGCGGAAGCTCTGAAGATTTTGGTGGAATCCCAATTCGATCGCGGGACGATTGACCACGCTCTGGATGAACATCGGGCCAAGGGTCATAGCTACGTTGACCTGCCGGATGTTTCCATCAATGACTGGTTTAGCCCGTATGTGGAAATAGCCTATACCCATGGCATCGTGCAGGGTTATGGAGATAAGAGACTCAAGCCCGCCGGGTCGATCAACCTGGCAGAGGGATTAAAGATGGTTTTTGCCGCTTATCAAATCCAGCCCAACATCCCGTTTCACCCGTCTAAATTACTGTATGTGAGTGAGGGGGATTGGTTTGCGCCGTATTTTGCCTATGCCGAAGCGAAAAATTTATTGAATGCCAACAAGTTCTACCATCCCGCCCAAGTTTTGACGCGGGGGGAGTTCGTGGAAATTGTGGATCGACTGGATGCTATCCAATCCAAACACCTCACTCATTATTCCGGAGACAATGGAGTAAAAAATTCCAAGGAATACACCGTGACCATTCCCCGACTGAATATCGTCAACCAGCCAGTGGGTTTTGCGGATCCGACCAATGAGAAGGAGTCTTTGGATGTTCTCCGAAAATTCCCCCTGGGACATTATTTATCAGCGCCGGACAGTGGGAAAAAATTCGTGCTGTTCGGCCACTCTTCCGGCTATGCCTGGGACAAATCGCCGTACAAAGTGGCCCTGCGCCAAATCAACAAGCTGAAGGCGGGGGATAAAATCTACATCAATTACCAGGAGCGGGGCTATGTTTATGAGATTGGGAAAACGGAAACCATTCCCGCGCAGGAGGACGGCCGCATTGTAGACAACCCGTCCAGCAATGAAGTGGTCATGTACACCTGCTGGCCGCCCGACAGTATCCGGCAGCGCTATTTGGTGCACGCGAAGCCTGTTTGATTGTGCAAAGGGCTTTTGGAGCCTTGCACATCATTTTAATTCTTGTTGTGGTTCTGGGGTAAAACGAACCCCTATTTGATCCCCTGTTTTGCACAGGTTGTGAACATTCTTTACACCATTTTGTCCAACTTTCAACCTGCTTAAAATCTCTTTATAGAGTGAAAAGCTGTCTATAAGGGGCTAATTTTGTGGCTTGGTGTCTAGTCCCCCTTACTACGACTAGTTATATTAATATAAATTCTCTTCTCTTTATATTAGAATCAAAATGATTTGCCAATCTATTAACTTATCAATAAAATAAGAAAGTAACAAAGACATGCGCCTAACCTGCTCACAAAAAGATTTAGCCACCGCGCTGAATATCACCAACAAAGCCGTCAGTCCAAATAATACACTGCCGGTTCTTAATAATGTGCTTTTAAAAGCCGAAGGAAAACGACTTCATTTCACGACCACCAACCTCGAAATCGCGATCAGCTGTTGGATAGAAACGCAGGTGAAGAATGAGGGCGAAATCACGATTCCGTCGCGCTTGTTTACCAATTACATTAGTTACCTCAAGGATGAAAAGCTGGATCTGTCCGTGGAGGAAGGAAATGTGTTATTAATCAAAAACTCCGACTCCACCACAAAAATCAAAGGGATCCCTGCGGTTGAATTTCCTCCCATACCCACCGTGGAACGGGAGGGAGAATTGGTTTTGGGGGTGGCGGATTTAAAGCGGGCGATTCAACAGGTCGTTTTCGCCGCGTCGATTAACAGCACGCGGCCGATTTTGGGAGGGGTTTATTTTTATCTCGAAAAAGATCACTTAATGCTCGTGGCCACCGACAGTTATCGGCTGGCGGAGAAAGGTGTGGCACTTCAAAAATCCAGCGGCACCGTTCACTGCATTGTGCCCGCGCGGACGCTTGTGGAGTTGGGCAATGTGCTGGAGGCGGTTGAAAAGGTGAAGACGGTGGAGGTGACCGTTTCTAAAAATCAGATTCTCTTTGTGGTGGGGGAAATCAAACTGGTGTCCCGGCTTATTGAAGGCCAGTTCCCCAATTACAAGCAGATCATTCCCAAGCAGAGCAAGACGAAAGTGATATTTGACGCTTACGCTTTTGGACAGGACCTCAAGCGTATCAACCTTTTTGCCAAGGAAAATAATAATAAAGTCATTTTCCGCATTAAAAAAGACGGTGTGACACTGACCACGGATACCACCCAGTACGGGGAAGGCGAGGTTCACATCTCCGCCAAGGTGGAGGGGGACGGCGGCGAGATCGCGCTCAATTCCCAGTACATTTTGGATGTGCTGAGTAATTTGGGGAGCAACGAACTGCTTTTTGAAATCAGTGAAAAGTCCAATCCGGTTATTCTGCGGCCCCATCCCTCGACGGATTATATCCATATCATTATGCCGTTGAAGATTTAGGGGGCGCTTGCTTTTACTTTATGAATTTATTTAGTTTTTTCCCGAGCGGCCTCCATCGTGCACTTTGGGGTGAGGCGGCGCCTGATAAACCCCTCGTCCTGTCGGGGGTCAGTAATGCCACGGCAAAGGGGTTTTTAGTCAGCGGGCTCGTCACCGAGCGGCAGTTGGGCAATGTGTTTTGGCTGGTGAATGACAATAAAGACATTTACGACATTAAAAACCACCTTCCGTTTTGGACGGATCGGCCGGCGATTGCCCTCGACCATTTTTTGGATGAAAAGGAGGAAGACGCCCGTGTGACGGAGGTGGTAATGGGCATGCACGATGCCCAGCCTCGGATTTATCTCATCAACTACAAAGACCTCCACCTGCCCCTGCCCACCCATCAGGAAATCCTGGAGCAGGGGGTGGTGGTGACCCGGGGGGAGGAAATCCGCACGGTAGATTTTTTCAACCAGCTTATCCAAATGGGTTACCAGCCGGGGATGGATGTTACCCTGAATAAGGGCGAATACCGACGATCGGGCGGGGTGGTGGATGTTTACCCGGCGAATTTTGAACACCCCGTTAAAATCGAGGTGGATTTTGACCGCGTCGAGAACATCTGGCTTTGCAACCAGGAGACCAAACAGCTCGGGAAGAAGCTCGATAAAGTCGATCTCCTCCCGCTGAACGTGAAGGGGCATGGGAGCTTTGCTGACCACATCCAGCCCGAGGATCTCATCATTCTGGATGACATTGATGAGCAGGATGAGCTCATGGACGCACAACTCAAAAAGCGCGGCGCTCAGCATCTGCTTTTTACCTCCTTCCCCAAAAACGATGAGCCCTATCATCATTTGCGTTACCTTTCCGTGCTCAAATACTACACAATTTTTGATCTTTTGAACGACCTGCGCGGGAAATACCAGGACGGCTGGCGGATCAACATCCTGACGAAGCGCGTTAAGGAGCTGCGGACCATTTTTGATGAGGAGAAACTCCGCTACTCCATGGAAAACGATATCGAGAGCCGGATCGTTCTCATCGACGCGGGGGAATTGGAGACCGTCCCCAGCTCGTTCCAGAATCCCCAGGAGCGTATCCAGCTCCTCACCGACAAAGAAATTTTCAATTTGAGCCGCACACCCGGTCGCTCGCAAAAAATCGGCTTGGATTTTTTAACGGGTCTCAAAGTCGGGGACCTCGTCGTCCACCTGGATCACGGGATCGGGCGGTTTTTGGGCGTGGTGTCGCGCACCATCGACGAAATTCACCGCGAATATCTGGAAATCGGCTACGCGGAAAACGATCGCCTGTTTGTGCCTATCGACCAGGCTGACAAAATCAGCAAGTACGTCGGCGGGGAAGACAATGAACCCCAGCTCACCCGCCTCGGATCCGTCGAGTGGCGCAACGTGAGCCAGAAGGTGAAAAAGGAAACGCAAAAAATCGCCAAAGAGCTCCTGGAGCTCTACGCCAAGCGCGCCCAAGCCAAAGGATTCAATTACGGGCCGGATACCGAGGATCAGCAACGTTTTGAAAAAGATTTTCCGTATGAGGAAACCCCCGGGCAGATGAAGGCCATTTCGGACGTGAAGCACGATATGGAATCCGGCCAGCCCATGGATCGCCTGGTTTGCGGCGATGTGGGTTTTGGCAAAACCGAAGTGGCCATGCGGGCGGCATTCAAGGCCGTTCAGTCGGGGAAACAGGTGGCGTTCATTTCCCCCATCACTATTTTGGCTGACCAGCATTACCGGACCTTTTTAAAGCGGGCCGCCGGTTTTGATATCCGGATCGATATGCTGAGCCGCTTCTGCTCCCAAAAGGAACAACAGGCCACCCTGGAGGCCATGCGCAAAGGAGATGTGGATATCGTCATCGGCACGCATCGCCTGCTCCAGGCGGACATCCAATTTTTAAATCTGGGCCTCGTCATCATCGACGAAGAACAGCGGTTCGGGGTGAAGCAGAAGGAGCGCTTCAAGAGCCTGCGCAACCAGGTCGACATTCTCACGCTCACGGCGACCCCTATCCCACGGACGCTGAATTTGAGCCTCAACAAACTCCGCGATATTTCCACGATCACGACTCCTCCTCCCGGCCGCCTGCCCATCATCACTGAAGTGCGGCGGCACAGCGATCATTTGATCGTGGATGCCATTCAAAAAGAAATCGCCCGTGAAGGTCAGGTTTATTTTCTGCACAATCGCGTGGAAACCATCGAAAGCATCGCGGAAAAACTCCGCAAACTGATGCCGAATATCCGGTTCATTGTCGCCCACGGCCAGCTCCATTCTTCGGCGCTGGAGGAACGGATTTTGGCGTTCAAAGAAAAGCGGGCCGATGTGCTTGTTTCTTCCACGATCATCGAGAATGGGATTGATTTGCCGAATGCCAACACGCTGATAGTCGACAATGCAGAAAATTTCGGGCTGGCCCAGCTCTATCAGTTGCGCGGACGCATCGGACGCAGTAAAATTCAAGCCTTTGCTTACTTTTTGTATCAAGCTCGTCAGCTGCGGCTGGACGCCAAAAAACGGCTGAAGGCGATCGTCGACGCCACGGAACTCGGATCCGGATTCCAGGTGGCGATGCGAGACCTTGAAATCCGCGGGGCGGGTGACATTCTGGGCGTCAATCAGCATGGCACCATTCACGTGGTGGGCATCAACCATTTTTTGCGCATGCTCAATAAAACCATCGAGGAAATGCGTGAAGGCCGCCTACCCACCGATGGCGAGGAAAAGCCTGACGTCTCCATCGAAATCCCGCTCGAGGCGTACATCCCGGACAAGTACATTCCGGATACCAAGGACAAAATTAACGCCTACCAAAAGCTCTCGTCAGTGGACACTCAAGAACTCTTGGAAGAGCTTCGCAATGATTTGATGACGGAATACGGCCACTTCCCTGCGCCGGTCGCCAATCTTTTCCAGGTGCTGGGCATCAAGCTTTACGCCCGACAGGCGAACATCACCAACATCAAAACCATCCCGTTGACCGGGGGAAGCCGCCAGATCATTCTCCACATGGGGCCGGGGATGAGCGCGCCGCAAATCATCGCCCTCCTCAAACACAATTCCCGGTGGCTGGTGAGCGGGGAGACTTTAAAAATTGATATTAAACATCTGGGATTCAATTGGTCCGAAGGCCTCAAGGAAAATATGAAGCACCTGGTTCCCGTTAAACATTCTCTTTGATGAAACATTCCCCTTTTGCCATCCGCCGACCTACTTCCCGTCACGCGACAGCCCGTCCGCGGCCGCTCTTGGCACGCGCGATATTTGGTTTTCTGTATTGCTTTGGGCTGGGGATCGCTTTCCTTTTTTCCCTGTTCCTCGTGCTCAGCCCCACCATTCCGAACGTCGACAGCCTTCAGCATCTCGTCGCCGCGCAATCCAGCATTATTTACGATCGGAACGGGGAGGTGATTTATACGGTTCACGGAGAAGAAGACCGCAAAGAAATTCCTTTTTCCAAAATTTCTCCCAACATTGTCCACGCCACGCTGGCGATTGAAGACGACCAATTTTATCATCACATCGGCATTGATTTCACTGGTCTTTTGGCAGCGGCTTGCGGGCAGGTTCATTTGTGCCCACCCCGTGGCGGTTCCACCATCACTCAGCAGTTTGCTAAAAATGCCTTCCTCTCCTCCGAGCGCACGTACATCCGCAAACTCAAAGAAATCTTTTTGGCGCTGAAACTCGAACGACGATTCACCAAAGATCAAATCCTCGACATGTACCTGAACCGGATCAATTACAGTTCCACGATTTACGGAGTGGAATTAGCGGCAGAGACTTTTTTTGGAAAACCCGCGGCCGATCTCGACATCCTGGAAGCGGCGATTCTGGCCGCCATTCCCAAAGCCCCCAGCTTTTTTTCACCGTACGGGCCGAACCTGTATGCCCAGATCAATTTGTCCGAGGAGGAAATTACGCGCCTTCACATCCAATCCGAGCAGGATTTGGTGGCTTACAGCCCCAACTTCATCACCAAAGGGCTTTTGGGGAAAACGTATACGTTCGGAGAGACGAGCGGAGGTGTGGCCCGCTCAATTTATGTGAAAGGCCGGGTGGATTTTGTGTTAGAGCGTATGAAAATCCTGGGCATGATCTCCGATACCGAAATGCGAGCCGCTCTTACAGAGGCTGAAACAAAAACCTTCCTCCCCTTTCGCGACGCGCCGATCGCCACCCATTTTGTGTTATACGTCCGCCAGCTTTTGGAGCAAAAATACGGGAAAGAAATTCTGGAAAAGGGCGGGCTTAAAATCACGACCACGCTCGACCTCAAACTTCAAAAAGCCGCGGAAGATGCCGTGACGCACTATGCCGAAGATAATGAGAAGAGACTTGGGGCTAGCGATGAAAGCCTTTTGGCCATGGACCCGGATAACGGCCAGATCGTGGCCATGGTCGGCTCACGGGATTACGCCAATGATGCGGTCGCCGGCAAGGTGAATATGGTCTTCCGCCCGCGGCTTCCCGGTTCTTCGTTCAAACCGTTCGTGTATGCCGCGGCATTCTTAAAGGGCTACGCGCCCGCCAGCGTGCTCTACGACGTTTCCACCAAGTTTGGGGATACTTACCAGCCTGACGACTTTGATGGCACTTATTTGGGCCCTTTGCCGATTCGCAAGGCTCTCGCTTATTCCCGCAACATTCCGGCGGTGAAGGCGGCGTATCTGGCGGGTCTTTCCAACGTGATCACCCTGGTCCGCAATTTGGGCATCCCGCTGCCCCAGCCGGACGACTGGTACGGCCTTTCGCTGGCCATCGGCGCGGGAGAAGTACAACTCGTCGACATGGTGCGGGGGTATGCCTCTTTTGCCAACGGAGGATACAAAGTCGATCCGGTATCGATCCTCAAAATCGAAGATAAGAACGGCAATATCCTGGAAGAATATGAACCGCCCAAAGATCGGCCGCTGGTCTTGGATCCCCAGGCCGCCTACCTCATCAACGATGTACTGAGCGATGAATCCGCCCGCCCCGAAGGATTTTGGCACGACGTTCTCACCATTCCCGGGCAAATCAATGCGGCTAAAACGGGCACATCGAACAAAAAAAAGCCAGACGCGTTGCCGGATGCCAAAGACGCCAACGTGCCCTTTGATGGCTGGACGCTCGGGTACACCCGCAATCTCGTCACGGGGGTGTGGGCGGGGAATGCGAATGGTCAGCCGATGAAAATCAAGGGCGACGGGCTGAATGCCGCTGGGCGCCCGTGGCATGATTTCATGGTGGCCGCAACGGCAGGCAAACCACGGGAAGCGTTTGACCGCCCCGAGGGAATTAAGTTCGTCCAGGTTTCCCGGCGCTCGGGTAAACTGCCTTCCGAATTCACTCCCGAGGAGGATCTGGTGACCGAGGTTTTTGCCAGCTTTGACTTGCCCACCGAAGTCGACAATTCCTATCAGATGGTGGAGATCGACAAAGTCTCTGGCAAGCTGGCCACTGAACTCACTCCCGAGGCCGCGCGTGAGAAGAAAGGATTTTTTGTCCATCACTCCGAACGCCCCGACAATCCGCAGTGGGAAGATCCTGTGCGGCAATGGGCCAAAGACAACAAACAGGATGAAGTTCCCCCCACGGAATACGATGATGTGCATACGGCGACAAGCCAGTTCAGCCAGCCGGATATCCGCATCGTTTCTCCCGCTCCCGCGGCCACGGTGCTCCTCCCGCATGTGGGAGTGGTGGTGGAGGCGCATTCCTCCGTCGGCGTGAGCCAGGTGGATTATTATTGGGATGACAAACTGGTGGAGTCGGTCAAAAATGCCCCGTACCGCGCGCATCTCGATATTCCCGTTGCGGATAATTCCACGGGCTCCTCTCATGTCATCAAGGCCGTTGTGCTCGACGCCCTTTATCACAGCAACCAGGCTTCGGTGGAGGTGAAGGTCGGCAGTGACGCGCTTCCTCCCGAAGTTCACTTGGTCTACCCCGCTTCGGGCGCCAGCGTGCCCGCGGGTAGTGTGATGACCGCTCAGGCCGACGCCTACGACTCCAATGGCGACGTTAAAAAAGTGGAATGGTACTGGGAGGGCGCCCTTAAAACCACGACCGGCACCGCGCCCTACCTTTGGTCTTTCCCCGCGCCCACCACGCCTGGCGCATATCCCCTCAAAGCGGTGGCGTACGATTACGCTGGTAATATGTCCCCGGCCGAGATTACCGTGAATGTGAACGCGCAGGATTGGAGCACTTTTTCGGGCGTCACCCGTTTACTCCAACCCGCGCCCAACCAGTCATTTGATCCGGGCGCATCGGTCGTGCTCAAGGCCTACCTCGACGACGCCACGCGCTCCACCCTCAAAACCCTGCTCGTGTTTGCCAAACCCGAGAAAGGCAATCCCGTCCTAATCGCCCAATCCTCGGAGCAAACCACCGCCCCCTTTTACACCTTCGTGTGGCCCACGCCCGCGGCCGGTCGGTATGAATTATTTTTAAAGATTGTCCTCCAGAACGGCGAAATCCGGTTTAGCGAGCGAGTGCCGCTGGTGGTGAGATAAGCGGAGTGCTACAATGAAAAAAAATAAAAAATGAAAATGAAAAATTTTAGCCACAACATCGGATGGGTCAGTCTTGTGGCCGTCTTTTTTGCCGTGATTGGTTGGGGGCAGGTTTTTGCCCTGGATTACAAATCTTTGGCGGGGACGTATCGCTGCTGGAGTTTTAATGTGGGCGGGCGGGGTGGGGCTTGCACCAATCCGCCCCTGGTCCTCAATCAGGATGGCACTTATGCCCTTTCTACCGAAAAAGGGAAAGTCACGATTAAAGACCAATCCATTCTACTTTCCCAATCCAAATTCCGTGGCGCCGGGATTTTGACCGACGACGGCATGCAGATTCAATTTAAATACAAGTACAAAGGCCTTGAGCAGACGGTGACTTATCTTCGGACTTCCACGGCCGAGAAATCAGGCAAGCTGGTTTTTTTGGGATTGACCGTACGATACCTCAAAGAACAAGGGTGGCTCGACTCAGTGAGCACGGTGGAGCTAGAGGCGATCGGCGGTTCGGATAAAACGGTTTACACGGCGCTGGCTTGGGGCCAGGATGGGCGGAACGTAAAAGGAAATTTTAAAACAGGAGTTCCGGGGGGCATTGAATATAGCGTATTCCTCAGTACGGGGACCGATCGTGTCCTTGTGGGGAAAATCGATCTCAAAAACAAGAGTGGTGAACCGCAGGTGACTTTGAGAGTCCAAGAAGAGCCGAAGCAGGAAAAGGCAGCCCCCGCTTCCGACTCAAAAACAAAAGAACGGGAAATACCTTCGATTCCCACCGATAAGCCCAAAGCAGATACCGCGAAGCCAAAGGTATTACCACGGTGTAACCCCGACGTGCCGCATTACGCGCAACCGGAATGTATTGATTAATTTTTTTATGGGTATAAAAACAAAAACATTTTGGGTGCTCGCCGCCGCATCATTGATAGGGGGATATTTGATGATGACCACCTTTTCCTCCTCGGCTAGCAGAATCTCCGGGGAAGTTTGGAACACCGTGATTTCCGAAAAGAGCCCTGCCTTTCGCGTGGAGATGCCCGGAACTCCACGGCATGTAGTGAGTAAAATCTCGATCACAACTCCTCAAACAATCACCCTTCCCACTGCAACTATTTCAGGAGATGACGCCCAGGGCAATACCTATGTCCTCAACCTCATTTCATTGCCGCCGGGATTTCAACATTTTTCCAAAGAAGTCCTTTTGCGTATTCCACTGAATCCGCTTCTTTCGACTCCCGACTCTGTTCTGGTTTCCTTTGAAATAGCTGAAGACAGCGCTCATTTTGAGATCAGTAAAACGGATGGAGGAAAATCGTTTCGCGGCCTAGTGCAGATCAAAGATAACTTTCTGGTTCTGCAGGCGATTACTTACGCGGGCTCGTTCCCCGAAAAAATGGCTGAAAAATTCTTTCACTCTTTAATCTTTTAATCCATGTGGTCATCCCTTAAACAAATTGATTTTCTCTCCTGGAAAGGCCCGCTCCATCGCGGAGACTTCTGGCGCGCTTACCCGATTCTGGCGATTCCCAATTACATAGCCTTTACCGCCGCGCCCTTTGCGGCCCCCGCCCTATTTCAATGGCTGGTGTGGTCCCTCTTTGTATTCACCGCCATTTTGATCGTATTTCAGGTCATCAAACGCCTCAATGACACCGGCCATTCGGGTTGGCTGTCGCTTCTACTATTTGTCCCCCTCGTGAATGTTTACGTGCTTTATTTGCTTTTTGTTAAGAAATGAAAAGGAAGCTACTGAGTCTTCTGCTCGCAGGCGCTATTCTGATGACGGGGTCGTTTGGGCCCGTCGCGATGTCCGCGAAAGCAGACTGGTGGAGCGATTTTGGGTTGCCAACAATCGAATTTCCGAAATTGGAATGGCCTCATTTTAATATCCCGACCTTCACCATCCCCGGGACAAACATCACCATCGATCCTGCAAAGGGTTTGGATGGGCTTAAAGAAATAACAAATGTAATTCCTGATAAAATCGATGTTCCAGGAACCCAGTTTTCGATTTATCCAAAGGAATCACTGGGTGGTAATATTGTTAAAAACATCCTCCCTTTTGTGGGCGGAATCGCGGATTATTTAAATCCCTACAAACCGGCCGCCTCTTTGGCGCGCGCCATCATTACCGTAGCCAAGCCCTTTTTTGATCAGTGGGTAAAACCCCTAATACCCAAGGCCATAAAAAATGGGGCCTTTACGATTGTAGAGCAGTTAAAAAACCTCTTAAAACTCACAGACAATCCCATTGTTCAAAACGTATTTTTACCCGTTTGGGATTTTTTGGTCGGCCCCATCGATGATTTAGTCGTAGACATCATCAAGCTTTTGGCAGAAGAAGATGTGGCTCCAGGGGGGGGAGGTGGAGCGGAAGGAGGCGGAGGTGGTGGGAAAATCGGCGGACCACCCACAATGGTGATCCCCGACCCCTTTAAAAATCAAATTCCCACCGGATACTTTGATCAAATCGATGTCAACGGCATCGCAACGGGATGGGCGGTAGACCCCAACAATTCTTCGGCCTCCATCAAAGTGCGAATGCATCCGATTCTGGGACAATACCCCAATGAAACCGTCGCTAATTTACCCTATCCAAGGTTGTCCTATCCTGGGAATCACGGCTTTTCCTATCGTATTCCCAGTGGCATGCGCGATGGCAAGGATAATATTTTAGAGGCGTATGGCAAAGACAATGATGAATGGGGGGTCGAGGGGAAAATTCCCGGATCTCCTAAAAAATACAAACTGTTTGAGGCAGCTTTTGGTGAAATAGAAAGCCTTGATAAAAAAACAGGCGTCATTTCGGGGTGGGCGGTGGATCCCGATAACATGACTTCTCCGGCGGCAGTAAAATTAACCATCGATGGAATAACTCTGCCTGGAGATACAATTGCCAATCTATCCGCTTCTTATCTTTCAGCAGAAAAATTATCCAGAGCGCCCGGAGCTTCAAAAAATATCGGTTTCAAGTTTGCAATCGATCCTACAAAATATCATGACGGCAAGGAGCATGTGATCAATGCCTACGTCGTAAATCAAAAGGACGATGACCGGATTGGACCCGGCGCTAAAAATGATCTTCTCTTGGCCAACTCCCCACTTACTTTTAGATACCCCGCCGTGATCCCCATTCGATTCGCTATGGACCCCGTCGTCGTTCAGCAGGGCAGCCGCGTTTTTCAAAGCATAGAGGGAATAGCCAATCAAGAACACGGAGCTTTTGTCACCATGGATAACGAAAAGCTCGATATCAACGCCGAACGCCACGGGTATCCGATCTTCGAATATTGGACGGGATTAACTGTCAAAGCCGATGGCACCTCAGCCAAAACACGCTCAGTTTCCTTCGACTTTAAAACAGCGCCCACGCTCAGCCTGGGGCTCCACACCATCACGGTCGAAAGCCCCGCTTATGACTACATGGCCTTCAGCTATAAAGGGAGTTTTAAAATCAATGTTGTTCCGTATAGTTCGTTCGTAGCCGTAGTCCCCGATATCCTGACGCCAGAAACGGAATTCGACCTTCTGCTCAAGAATATCCCACAAAAAATCAAGCTGACGGGGGCAGAAGCGAACGCAACAGTGTCGGGAATTTATTTACAGGGCGATCGCCAACAGAGTTGGGTTCAGATCCTTTCGGTTAACGAAAAAGGGGATGGAACGGCAGTGGTACACGCGAAAATCCCCTTAGAAGCGAGCCAGACTCGTAAAGGTTCCGGGGTCATTCAAATGCCGGTCCGTATCGATTTAAAAAACGCTCTTGCCAAAGAAGAATTACGGCTGAGCCCCGAATCAAGCAACACCTATATCAATGCCAAAACCGGAGCAGGAAAAGATCCCCTATTCAACCCCGTTTGCCGTAGCGCTTTAAAGCCCACATTGGAAATCGTCGGTGCATCAGGGCAGGCCGATGGGAAAGGGAGCGGCTTTGGATGCTATTCAAAATTAACGGTAGGTATATCCGGCACAAAGGCGGGAAAGCCCTTTTCAATAACACTCCCGGAAGCGCTAACGTGGACCGATGCGGAAAACAAAGGATCTCCTATGGTCTACAGCCCAAACGAAACGGAATGGAATGGCGATCTCGTCTCCTTTCATCTCCAAACCCTGGGAACATGGTCGCGGGATTACCTCGGCGTGGAAGAGATAACGGTCACCATCAAAGATGCTGAAGGAAACAGCGCCTCCGCTAAAATAAATATGACATCGCCCCAGCAAGTACGGGTTATGCCGCTGGGCGGAAAGCCAGGCGATGAAATCCAACCCGGAGATGATCTGCGGGTGGCCTGGAAAGGTTTTGGGGGTAACATTCTCAATCTTAGCATCGACGGTGAGCCCTTCCGCAAGTTGTATCTGGAAGGAATGGGAAGTCTGAAGCCACTGCCTTCCGACCCCTCCATGAGCTACTATGATGGTCTTTACCTGCCCCGATGGGTCATACCTGGCGAACACCGATTGCTCTTAGAGGATGCGGGCTATAAAGCTGAAACGCTTTTTAAAGTCGCCGGAGAGGTTGTGAAAGAAGAGCCCAAAAATGTAGAGTCGCCTAAGGTGATCGAAAAACAGGCAGAAGCAAAAGTCGAAAAGCCAAAACCCACTCCTCAGATCACTGTGAGCCCCAATCCGGCCAAGGTGGGCACTCGCATCACGCTTCGCCTAATTGGATTTGGTCCTTTGGGTACCGTGGCCATTTATTTAAAGGGTAATGGAAAAAATGTGAAGCTTTCCGGATATGCTGACTACACCGATAGTTCCGGAGCTCTGACCAAAGAGGTGACGCTCCCTGCCGACCTTGTGGGAGGATCATACATCATTTCCGCCACCGATACGGCCAACGCAACAGACACCACCACACTGACCGTAGAAGCCGTAGAACCTCCGACTCCGCCACCTGCGCCAAAACCTAAACCCGTTCCCAAAGTAGAATCTAATCCGGTCCCCCCTGTTGATACTACCCCCGCCAATACGCCCTCAGGAGAATCCGTGCCGCTTCCCAAAGAAGGCTCAAATCAAACGCCCACTTGCCCGGCCGGTTCAACCTACAGTCCCACCTTTCATTCCTGCATCGAAGATAGACCCTCTCGTTCTCCTTATGACGGGTTGCCGTGCCCCGCGGAAGGAACGGTGCCATCTTATGCGACGCAAGGGTGTATCCCCTAATCACGCTCCTGCATGTAATCCACGACGATAGCGATGATGCCTTTCACCGTGTCATTACACGATTTGAACTGAATTTTGTCCAACACCTCATTCCCGTATTTTCTCATTAGATCGCTGATCAGGGCATGGATGAACGATTGTGTGGCGCCTTCAATTTTTTCAAAATCCAAAATGATACTTTCTTTTTTCTCCAGGGCTGGGATGAGTTTATTCAATCGGATATCTGCGGCAATATCCTTATTTTCGGCGAAGAGACCCACCAGTTTTGATAATTTTATATGAATCATATGAATTGGGGTTTTTTGTAACGGGCTTTCTTTCGTTCCTTAATCGCCTTTCTTAACGTTTCATTAAGCAGTCGCAGGAGCAGGGAAAATTCCTGTGTTTTATCCAATGAAAGATCAATGCCTACCACCGTTCCTTCCCAGCCCGGTAGATCATTTTTTTTCGAGTGCCTGTCCTCAAAAGGATCCGCATGCAATGCTATTTTTTTACTTTTCCTTTTTAGGAGCTTGTACATAGCCTTGCCGCTGTAAATAACAAAGAAATCACTATTCACAGAGGCAATTGATTTTATAAAAAATAGGCCTGCCCCCGCATTTTGTTCCGTGCCACCCTCCCGTCGTGTGGTTCCGGTAATGCCGGGTGTCAGCGCCAGCTGAATCGCCTCCAGATCATTCTTGGGGGCATAGGATTGATTGATTGATTTCCATATACCGATCCCTGTGTCCGCGATTCCAATACGAATCGTGTTACTTTTTTTATAGTATTGAGCCGATACAATAGCGCCGTGGGGAGATAGTGAATGTTCGAGCACATTCCGGATCAACTCACTCATGATGTAGCGTATAGGTTCAGCGTGTTTTGGTTCAAGATGCAGTAGAGGTGTAATTTCCGTAATGAACTTGGTTAAGGTTGCGGAATCTTTTATTTGGGTCAAGGGTACAAATCGCCCCGCTGATTCATGCTCTTTCATGGTGATGCCCGATGCCACATGTAAAAAATCAAATAGTCTCATCCGTTTCAAGTAGTGTTTTGACCTGGCTTCCAATTTTTCACACTCCGTCTTTGCGGGATTTGTTTTAAGCCCAAGCGCGGCGATCATAGATAAAACCATTGGATGTATAGACATCCATTTTTTATTGAAGGTTATTTTTAATTGATCCGGATGAGCTGGCGAAAAGCCCTTGAGGAAAGGATCAATATTCCCTAACCATACGCTATTGGGGATATGTATTTTCATACAACCAGTATACCGGGAATTGGCCTAAAATGTCAAATACCGGGAATCCCGGTAATATTTTATTTATTTAGTTTCCCGGTATTCGACTGTAACGTCTGTCTGCCAGTAGGCAGGGGAGGGTGGGGACGATAAGCAATCGGTTTTTCTAAAAGCTTAAATACCACTCCACAATTTTTCCGCCCCAAATGAGGGCTATCGCGGTGCCGGCGAAGAGGAAGGGGGCGAAGGGGATATGGGATTTACGCTGGAGTTTGCCCGTCACGAGGCCGACCAAGCTGTACACGGCGCCGAGGAGATAGCCTAGAAAAAGACCGACTAAAATGTTCGGCCACCCAAGCAGGATTCCCATTAAAACTCCAATTCTTACATCTCCGCCGCCGAGCCATTGGCCGCGGGAGGCGAGAAATAAGGTTCCGAAGAAGAATAAAGGCAGGGCGATTCCGATTCCGAGGTCACCGATGGAATGGGTTTTAGTGAAAAGCATCACCGCCAGGGCGATCGCGATTGTGGGAAGGATGATTTTATCCGGCACTTCCTGGAAATACAGGTCGTAAAACGAGAGCAGGACGAAGACGAAAAAGATGAAAAGATTGAAGAGGAGCCAGAGAAACGGGGGCTGGCCGAGCCAGAATCCCGTGGCGGCGAAGGCGGCGCCCATCACCAGTTCTAGAATCGGATAATGCCAGCTGATCGGCTCTTTGCAGAAGCGGCATTTGAACTGGTTTATCACAAAACTCACGAGCGGAACCAAGTCCCGGGCCGCGAGCGTTTCCTTGCATTGGGGACAGCGCGAGCGGCCCCACAAAATTCCCCCCTCCCGTGTGTGTAGGCGGTGGATGATCACGCTCGCGAAACTGCCGAACGCGAGTCCGATGACAAAAAGAACGATCAGAAAAAACGGATTAAACATACATCACAATGGGAAGGATCATTGGTTCGCGGCCGAGGCGCTTGCGGATGAAGCGCGACACGTGCGACGCCACCTCATTTTTAAGATCTTTCAAAATAATGTTCTTGTTTTGTTGGGTCACCGTTTCAAACGCTTTTTGCGCCACCTGTTTGGTTTCCTGCGCGATGGCCTGGGATTCTTTCACATACACAAATCCCCGGGACATGATGTCCGGCTCGGCCACCAGACGCTTGCTCTCTTCGTACGCGCGGAAGAGGATCAAGAGCACGCCATCCTGCGACATGACTTTGCGCTCCTGAATCACGCGACTTCCAATATCCCCGAACCCGAGACCGTCGACCAGAATATCGTTGGCCGGGATTTTTTCTTTGGATTTGCGAATGCCGTGTTTGCCCACTTCCAATACATCTCCATTCTCCAAAATGGTCACGTGGAGGCCGGGGTCGCCGATTTCCTTGATCATGTCCCCGTGCCCGATGCGCATGTACAGTTCCCCGTGGATCGGCACGTAGCATTTGGGTTTTACGAGCGAATACATCAGTTTCAATTCCTCCTGATGCGCGTGGCCGGAAGTGTGTACATCCAATTGACCGTTCGTGATCACTTTGGCGCCGAGTGAAAAAAGATTGTTGATCACATTCACGATCGCCAGTTCATTGCCGGGGATAGGGCTGGCCGAAATCACGACTGTATCCCCCTCCCGGATCTTGATTTGCGCGTGTTCGCCCATGGCCATGCGCGTGAGCGCGCTCATGGTTTCCCCCTGCGCGCCGGTGGTCAAAATAATCACCTGGCTCGGGGGCATGGTGTTGGCCTGGGGATTGATTTTGCGAACCGTGCCTTTAGGATAGGTGGTGTATCCCAGATTTTCCGCCAGCTCCATATTCCCGATCATTGACCGGCCCGAGAGAAACACTTTGCGGTTGTACCGCGAGGCAATGTTACAGATCTGATTCAAACGTCCGATCAGGGAGGCAAATGCGGCGATGATCAGGCGGCCCTTGGTTTTGGCGATGACTTGTTCCAGCATTTCCGCGATTTTTTGTTCCGAGATGCAAAAGCCGGGTTTCAGTCCATTCGTACTGTCGATCAGGAGCACATCCACGCCACGGCTCCCCAACTCCGCGATGCGCTGAAGGTCGGCGGGTTTGTCGATGGCGGGTTGATAATCAAATTTAAAATCGCCGGTGTGAATCAAACTGCCGACGGGGGATTTCACGTACACACCCATTCCCTCGGGGATGCTGTGGTTGACGCGAAAAAACTCCACTTCCAGCTGGCCCAATTTCAGCTTCGTGTTTTCGTCGTAGACGTGGAGTTTGGCGGATTTATCCAGCCCAAATTCCTCCAGCCGGTTCCGGATCAACCCCGTATTCAATTTGGTGGCGTAGATGGGGGGATTGCCCAGTCGCGGCAACACGTATTGCACGGCGCCGATATGATCCAAGTGGCCGTGCGTGAACACGATGCCGCGGATGTTGCGTTTCCGTTGCTCCAAATACGTCACGTCGGGCACGATGTAATCCACGCCCAACATCTCCGGCCCGGCAAAAGACATGCCGCAGTCGATCAAAATAATGTCCTGACCGTACTCGACGGCCATGATGTTTTTTCCCACTTCGTCCAATCCCCCCAGCGGAATGATGCGCATGCGGGGGCCGCCCTCTTTAGGTTGAAGGTGTTCAGGATGCGACTGAGGCTCTGAAGCTTGTTTTCCATCCCGGTGAAGCGTTGACCGGTTTTGGGGCGGTCGGTTCCGGGGCTGGAAATTTTTCTGGTGTTTAGTGGGTTGCGGATCCGGCAGGTTTTTTTGGATCCACGTGTTGAGGTTGTTTTCGGCCATAGTTTGAACGCATTATATCATAGGTTCAAAAAACTTTTTTCCGGTAATTGACCGCTTCGGTGATATGGGCTAACCGGAGCGTTTCTACGCCCTCCATATCAGCAAGCGTACGAGCCACTTTAGTCACGTGATGGAATCCCCGGGCGCTTAACTCCATGTTGTTGGCTGAATCCACCAGGAACTTTTTAGCTTCTGGTTCCATCGGGCACCATTGTTCCAGGTCGCCATTCTGCATTTCCGCGTTGAATTGAAGGGGGCGACCCTTAAAACGTTCGTGTTGGATTTGGGCCGCCCGCTCCACGCGGGCACGCACCGTTTCCGACGTCTCTTCGTCCGTGCAGGGGGTGGTGAGATCCTTGGTGTCCACTGCCTGCACATTCAAATACATATCAATTCGGTCGAGGAGCGGGCCGGAGAGGCGTTTTTGGTATTGCCGGACTTGGTGATTAACACAAATGCACTTTCGGCTGAAGGGTTTATTGCTGTCAAAAAATCCGCAGGGACACGGGTTCATGGCCGCGACAAGGATGAATTGAGCAGGGTAGGTGTGTGTTCCTTTGGCTCGGGACACGGTGATGAATTTGCGTTCCATGGGTTGGCGCAGGACTTCCAAAACCGATGTGGGGAATTCGGCAATCTCATCCAAAAACAGCACGCCCCGGTGGGCTAGGGAGATTTCGCCGGGCCTGGGGACGTCGCCCCCGCCCACAATGCTCACGGCCGAGGCCGTGTGATGGACGGCGCGGAAAGGCCTTTCGGTGATGAGGGGCTGGGTTTTGGGAAGTAGTCCTGACACCGAATACACCTTGCTGACTTCCAGCATTTCCTCCTGCGTCATGCTGGGTAGGATGCCCGCGAGCGCCCGGGCGAGAAGCGTTTTACCCGCGCCGGGTGGGCCGGTGAATAGGAGGTTGTGCCCGCCTGTGGCCGCGACCTCCAGCATCCGCTTGGCCTGCGTTTGACCCCGGATGACGGAAAGGTCTACATCAATCGGCCGCCGCGGCATTTCTGCCATCGGCTGGATGGGCAAAGCCCACAATTCGTTTTGCATAAAGCCCACCGCCTCCGTCAGCGTATTCACGGGGAGGATTTCAATTCCTTTGATCATGGCCGCCTCCCGCGCGTTGGCCGCCGGCACCAGGATTTTTTTGAAACCTGTTTTGCGGGCGAAATCCACACTGCTCAGGATTCCCGTCACTGGTCTTATTTTGCCGTCCAGTGCCAGTTCGCCGATGACGACGGTGGTTTTGAATAACTGCCCGTCACACACTTCCTCCAGCGCCAAAATACCCAGGGCGATCGCCAAATCGTAGCGCGGGCCCACTTTCCGGAGATCCGCGGGCGCTAAATTCACCACGATTTTACTGCGCGGAAAGGGGAGGTTCGAATTTTTGATGGCGCTTTTCACGCGCTCACTCGCCTCTTTAATCGCCGCGTCCGGCAGTCCCACAATGGTGAAACAGGGGATACCCCCGAGCTTATCCACCTCGATTTCCACTAAGCACGCTTCCAGTCCCTGGAGCTCTACACTATACAATGTTGATGTCATGGTGATTATTAATTATCCATTCATATCCCTTTTCGGCCACCCGTTTTTTGACCAATAACTCGATGAGTAGCCCCGCAACCCTTCCTGCGGGTATTCCCGTTTCCTCTACGAGGTCATCCACGCGCTTGGGGCCTTCTTCCAGACCAAGGAGGATCATTTTTTCATCCCTGCTTAAAGAACGATCTATTGTGGGAAGAGCGCTATTTTTTTGGCGAGTGTTTAGTTCTTTGACGCGATCAAAAACCAACATACGAAAAAACTCCGCCTTACTGTTGATGCCAAGTTGCGACATTGCTTCTTCAATTTGCTGACCGAGCGTATTGCTTACAAAAAAATGGATGTTTTGCATAAAATTCACTTTAATACTACTTAATTCTTCTCAAGACGTGGTGGATTCTATCTTGAGTGCCGCCTGTTGTCAATTCACTTGTTGGTTTCCCCTCTCCATTCTGGACCGTTGTACCAAATATGTACCAACTTTGTACCAAGTTGGTACAATGCGGTGAATAAGGCACCGGACATTGGGATCAATTAGTCTTGCTCTGCAGAAAAATCTGGGAATTCGATAACCCTTGGCATTGCGGGCAATAGATTGTCTATGTATTTGATAGTTTGTTGTATCATACTGTCGTGAAAAATGATTCTCAATTCATGCAGCGAGCGCTCGGGTTGGCGCGCAATGGGGGGCGGGCGGTGGCACCGAATCCGATGGTGGGGGCGGTGATTGTTAAAAATGGTCGTGTGATTGGCGAGGGATGGCATAAAAAATTCGGTGGGCCACATGCGGAGATGAATGCGATCCGCTCCGTCCGGCGGCCTCAAGATCTCGTTGGCGCGACGCTTTACGTCACTCTAGAACCGTGCCGGCACTGGGGAAAAACGCCGCCGTGCGCGGAAGCCATTGCAAAAGCGGGTATTGCCCGTGTGGTCGCGGGGTCACGTGACCCTTTTCAGAAAGGCCGAACTACAGCTGAATTTTTAAAAGGGCCTGTTGCCAAGCAATGCCAGGAGCTCAATAAATTCTTTTTCACATGGGTCACTAAAAAGCGGCCTTACATCACGGTCAAAATCGCCGTGAGCGCCGATGGGTTTGTCGCGGCCCCTGGGGGCAAGCCCGTCCGGATTACCAACAAAACCCAAGACCGGCTGGTCCACGAACTCCGCGCCCAACACCAGGCTATCCTAGTGGGGGTGAACACGGTGATCGCGGATGACCCTCATCTTGGCGTTCGGCTGGGGAAAGGCCAGGATCCGCTTCGCATCATCCTTGATTCCCATGGCCGCACGCCTCACGGCGCGAAAGTGCGGCGGGACAAAAATCATCGCATCATTCGTTCCCTCAAAGGTCGCGTGAACCTTAAAAAGCTGATGAAAACTCTCGCCAACGATGGCATTGCCTCTGTTCTCGTCGAACCCGGGCCCACGCTCTACCACTCCCTCCAGCGCGCCAACCTCATTGATGAACTGATTATCCTGAAAGGCAAAAAAAAGCTTGGCAAGGGGCTGAAAATTCATTTATAATCTGGTCTTAATTTTAATCACTCTCAATGTCTGATGCGCTTCCTGAGCTTGGTTGGCATAACCTGGTTACAGATCACTTAAAAAAAGAGCGCCACTTAAATGAGGCTGGTAGCATTCGAGATTTAAAACGCACCACACCAACAGCGCTGGATCAAGTCTTTTGGCCTTATGTTCATGCGCGTGCTTGGCGCAGCCATTGCTTTTCGTCGACAGTTACGGGATAGAGAAGTGAAATAAATTTGTTATGCTCAAGCCTCAAATGCCTGACATAGGTTGGCAAAAAATGGTGGCTGATCACCTCAGGGCCAATCGTCTCTTGGATGCCAAAGGTGCCATTCCGGGTTTAACCGCTGCCACTCGCTCCAAACTTAAACTGGTGTTTTGGCCTTTGGTGAAAATGCTTGGCCTTCGAGATATCACTCACGAGGACATAGTGGCAGTGTTTAATTTTTGTTTTGCAAGTGCCATGAAGGAAGGGCTCTCAGAGAAAAATTGTATTTTAATTATGGAGGCTCTTGCGGAGGCTGTTAATTATCGCATGCAATTTCGAATGGCAATTTCAAATGATGAATGATCGAGCTTCCCCAACGACAAAGCAGAGGGGCGTTCCCTTGTTCTTACAACAAAAATTCGGTAAAGTACCAAGGCCACGGAGAGGTACTCCGCCTGAGGCGGACTGAAGGGGACGGTTTGCTAAAGAATCTGAGTAATCAATGAATTTATGTATTACGTTTATGTTGTAGAAAATAGGAAAGGTCAGTGCTATAAGGGTTACACGTCAAATTTGACTCGACGCCGTGTTGCCCATTTGTTGCAATGGTCTTTGTATTCTCGAAAATCCGGATCATGTCATTTGGTTTACTTTGAAATATACGTACATAAAACAGATGCTATTAAACGCGAGAACTTCCTTAAAACAGGGCAAGGTCGCTTGTTCTTGAGGCAGAAATTGGGTAGAGTAGCAAAGCCACGCGGAGAGCCGATCTCCGCAACCTACATGGAGAGGTACTCCGCCCAAGGCGGACTGAAGGGGACGGTTTACCATACGGAGAGGTACCCAAGTGGCTGAAGGGGACGGTTTGCTAAATCGTTAGGGGTCGAAAGGCCCGCGAGGGTTCGAATCCCTCCCTCTCCGCCAGACTCAATAAAACAGATCGCTCACGGAGAGGTACTCCGCCAAAGGCGGACTGAAGGGGACGGTCCGCCTTAGGCGGATCGTT
>Ga0209515_10001676_pt1 | contig 36339 bp, 38 predicted proteins | sample Subgroupgradi54m_FD_187454 | JGI IMG/M metagenome (GOLD analysis project Ga0209515, IMG submission 187454) | Subsurface groundwater microbial communities from S. Glens Falls, New York, USA - GMW60B uncontaminated upgradient, 5.4 m (SPAdes)... ... | reverse complement strand
ACAGCCGTCTCTGTTGTTCATTCAGGTGAGGAATAAATTGTTGATATTTCATTGCAAGTCCCATGGCAGCCTATCTACCATAGCATACTTGCTATATCTATGTAAAACTTATTCCGTTACACCCCCTTAGGCCCTGAGGTAGAAGTCATACTAACAGATCGTGAGTTGACAAAGATTTTTCTTAATCCTGGGTCTTTCAAAAGATCAATGATTTCACCATCGTAAGGGAGAATTCTTGCTCCGGTTACAGAACGACCTACTCTAGGAAAATGCTGGGTTATTTCTGGGTTAACTAAATATCGAGATTCTACGCTACCCATATCCCTCCTTAATCAAAGTGTATTCTTATATTTCTCAGTGGTCAAGAGAAAGATTTGGGTTGGCTTGAAGGTTCAAAGGATTTATCCTTTCGCTTTCAAAAAACCCGGCTGCTGCAATCATTGCTCCATTATCTGTACAAAGATTAGTATTAGGAATATGGAGTATAATTTTTGAATTTACACTGTTCATTGTAACCTGTAACCTATCCACTAATTTTTGATTTGCAGCAACCCCACCTGCAACCATAATTTGTGAGATTTCATATTTTTGGGTTGCTTTGGTGGTTTTTTCAACTAAAATATCAACAATAGCTTGCTCAATTGAGGCTGCCAAATTTGCCCTTTGTTTTTTACTACTAACTACTAACTCCGAACTCTTAACTATATTAGCTACAGAGGTTTTAAGTCCTGAAAAGGAGAAGTCTAAATCTTTTGAATGGATCATCGGCCGTGGTAACTCAAACCTTAAGGCGTCGCCTTGCAGAGCTAATTTGGAAATTTCCGGTCCACCAGGATAAGGTAGCCCTAAAAGTCTGGCACATTTATCAAAACATTCCCCAACTGCATCATCACGAGTTCCACCTAAATATTTATATTTACCATGGTTTGTAAATAGAACAAGATCAGTATGACCTCCGGAGACAAGTAGTCCAATGCAGGGGAAGGAAGGAATTGAATCATAATTCATAATTCTTGATTCTTGTTCCCGACTAATCCAGTTTGCATAAAAATGGCCAAGCAAATGGTTTATAGGAATTAATGGTTTATTCCAAACTTTAGCTAAAACCTTGGATGTCTCCACTCCAACTAAAAGTGAGCCAATAAGTCCCGGTCCATATGTCACAGCGATTGCATCAATATCCTTAATCATTAATCGTGAATCATTAATCGCTGTTTCAATAACCGGAATAATACTTTTTATCTGTTCTCTGGCTGCTTGCTCCGGAATTATCCCGCCATATTTAGACTGTAAATCAGCAGATGATGCTATCACATTGGATAAAATTGTTATTCGATTATTTTTTTGCTCCAGTACTGCAGCAGCAGTTTCATCACAACTAGTTTCTATTCCAAGTATGATCATAGCTTGTATTTTAACAGATGAATAAGCCTCTAATTAGTAAATTTAAAAGTAGAAAGAATTTGATCAAAGGTTTGATCATCAATTATAGATGTAAACTTTGCATCCTTTATAAGTATCGCTCCAGATTTATATTTCAGTAACGCATACCTTACATTTAAATTTGAAACCATTTGATTACTAATAGTACCTGAAATAACTACCCCGCCATTAATATTATTTATTTGAGGATTTGTTACATTACCCTCGTAGGTTTTTACGGCTGTATTATAATCAGCTAAATTGTCGTTGAGACTAGAATCTATTACAAACTCGCCACTTCTATAATCAGCTGCTGGGCTACTGACTAAAGCTACCCTATGTTCATCTCCAAATTGTTTTCCATTTATAGCATAAAGATTCTGAGGGTGTTTGAAAGTAATCCATGCATCCTGATATGTTATCCAATAGGCAGTATCATTAGATGGGGTAGGTGAAGGTTGGGCTGTTATAGGTGGAATCTTGGGAATAAATACAGCAGCAGTTAAAGGTGATACCTCCAACTTTGTTGCCTCTAATATATATTGCTCAAAATTATTTTGTGCCTCTACATATAAGGGTAGCTTACTTTCTTTATCTGTACAAATTTCTAAAGTTTTTGTATATGTATACTCAGTACCCCTACTTTTGGATACATCTTCAACCTTTAAACAATCTGCCTCTCTTCCAGCAATTGTTCTAATACTCGCCTGAGGAATTTTTGTAAGAAATAATTTAAGTCTAGAAGTGTCCAAAACCGTACCAAGAAAGTCTGTAAAAGGAAAGGGTATCCTTAAATTCTCCAGTGAATCCACTTTACCACAACTATCATTATAGCTTTCGTCATTGATTAAAGGAGAGTAACAACTGTAATATTCATCATTATCATTTGCAACAATGCCTGAATACCTAGCATTACCATATCTAAAGTCTGCCCGCCAACGGAATGGTTTCCCCGAAACATAAAATAAAACAGTACTAACTTCCTGATATTTTTCTGCCCAATTATGGGTTAAGCGAAAATCAATTTTGGCATCTTTTCCTATCTTTCCATTAGCAAATTTTTCCACCAGTTTAATAGCATCCCATGGAGGATCTGCCACTATTCCTGAATGCGTTGGTGGTTTGGCGGTTGATACCATACTGGCAAATTCACTAATAACAGATTTTGCTTCTTTTTTAGATACATTTCCAGGCAGGATGGAGAATAATCTCATGACGCCAACTGCAACAATTGTTATAACAACTACGCCTATAATAATGGGTACAATAAATCCTTTTTGCATAGTTTTAATCATATTACTTTTTTAACAATCAATTTATGCCGCAGGCTTTAGCTGCTCCCCAAGCATGAGACCACTTTGTTCCACCACCAGACATACTTACTGCTTTTTGTATATTTGCTTCTCTGTCATTCCGCCATTGTTGCTCACATACATTCCTTTTTTCTATACTTAGTAAATTATCACATGATTGTACTCCCCATCGACCTGCTCCATACGCTCCTGAACAACTTCCAACAAGGTTTATCTGGAATAAACCTACACTGTAATCATTGGTCTTACAGTTTTCGTTTAATTGTGTTGGATTACCCCCGCTTTCTCCAAAACATATAATAGAAGCTTTTTCTGCGTTGCTGCCAAAATATTTAGTCAAATTTTCTACCGAACAAAGACTGTTATCATGAAGAGGGCTGCATTTGCTGGCAGATACAGGATAGGAGTAGGATTGAATACGGGCGGTAATTACCGGTTTAGGTAATGGTGGTACCTCACTGCAACCGTCCTTGACCCCCCGATAATCAGCTACTTTGCCTGAGTTATCAACTTGCCAAAAAGATTCTTTGGGGGTTTGGGATCCGTCTTCTGTTTCACAAAGCGTCAAGTAAGCTCCTACCGGTACATCTTGGGTAAAAACTAAATAGTTGGGGATAGGCCAATTGCACCTTGCATTTTCCTGATTTGCGTAAGTGGTTATATTAGCTGCCTGAAGATTTCGGCCTACCTGCCATACCCCTTCTGCATTTGTACCATCATTCCGGCAAAGTGTAATATAAACATTTTGAGGTAGATCTTCACTTGCCACAATAGGTTTATTTGACAAAAAAGCTTTTCCTCCATCTTGTGTTATAGCTGATCCAATACTTTGAATTGTATCGCTTAGCGAAGGGGTAAAGTCCTCTGTTGGGGGATTACTCAACTGTGTTTTAAATTCCTTACAAATCCCCAGTGTATTGTCAGAGGCAAAGTATCCGTCATCTGTGATATCTTTGTTGGCAATAATATTAAATTGTAATTTACAAAGAGATTGTAGATCATTCCCCGCTTTTTGTAGCAGATTTTTTTCTGCCTCTGCTCGTACTTGCTCAACGGGAGCATCATTTACTGCTAATATAAAAAGGTCAGATGAGGGTAAATATTCAACAGAATAGTGAGGATTTCGATTAACCCCTTCTTTCTCTGATTTTAAAACAATCCTATCACCTGAATTATTTATCGGAGCTTCAGCTTGATTTAATAGAATATTTTTAGATGAATTTGGTAAATCAGCAGCTGCTTTAGGTCTCAATGTTTGCGGTTTCCTGATTAGAAAAAGCAAAGCAATAAATCCTGCAAAAAGAATTAATATAATAAATAATTGTGCGAATCCTTTTTGTTTAAATTCAGGTATTATTTTTAGTATACTCATTTACTGATAGTAATTACTGACACATAAAATCAGAAGCTAACCAATTGGGATCGCAATCAGTAGCAGATCCTGCCACAGGCTTTTTTGACAGATTTTTTCCTATAATCATATGCACATGGTCCGCAGCTGTTGTTCCTATTGCTGTTTCAGGGGGATATTGATTTCCCAGAGAAAGATTTTTGGAGAGATTCATATGTAATAAATCCAGATACCATTTATTAGACTCAGCTGTTGCCTCAAAAGTATATCCATATCCCCCTCCTTCACTATCATCAATCGAATAGGGTCCTGTGATTAATTTCCATTGAGTTGATTGTCCGGGAAGATAAGGCAGGATTACTTGTTTACCTTGAGTAGGAACATCAATTGCTTTTGCTCTTCTTCCATTAGTACCACAATTGCAGGTATACCCATATCCTCCTCCACAATGTCCCTTCGTATTATCAGCTATATAAGAGTGAGTTGTAATGCTTCCACCAGGTACTGGACAAATTGAGCTTCCTCCGCTAAATGAAAGCAGTTTTGAAGAAATTTTTTCAGGAATCACTGCAGGAGCTTGACTACAGCCATCCTTGACCCCCCGATAATCAGCTACCCTGCCAGAGTTATCAATTTGCCAAAAAGATTCTTTGGGGGTTTGGGATCCGTCCTCTGTTTCACAAAGCGTCAAGTAAGCTCCTACCGGTACATCTTGGGTAAAAACTAAATAGTTGGGGATAGGCCAATTACACCGTGCATTTTCCTGATTTGCGTAAGTGGTTATATTAGCTGCCTGAAGATTTCGGCCTACCTGCCATACACCCTCTGCATTTGTACCATTGTTTCGGCAAAGTGTAATATAAACATTTTGAGGTAGATCTTCACTTGCCACAATAGGTTTATTTGACAAAAAAGCTTTTCCTCCATCTTGTGTTATAGCTGATCCAATGCTTTGAAAAGTATCATTCAGTGAAGGGGTAAAGTTATCTGCTGGGGGATTACCAGATTGTGTTTGTAAAGATAATTCTTTACAAATAGCCAGTTGATTATCAGTAGCTTTTTCTCCGTTTGTCACAAAGTCAGGAGCTTGTAATAAAAAATGCAGAGTACATAAGCTTTGTAAATTATTTCCGCTTCGTTGTAATAAATCTGCCTCAGCCTCTTTCCTGACTGTTTCTACGGGGGTATCGAAAACCGTAAAAATGAAAAGATCCAGAATTGGCTGATATTCAATAAGGTAACGGGGATTTAGGTTTTTACCTTCTTTTTCAGATTTAAGCACAATAAAATTACCGGGATTGTCAGAAGATGCAGAGGCATTTGCTAAAAGAATATTCTTGGCAGCATCAGGTTGTACACTCGCAGCTTTTGATTTAAAAACTTGAGCATGTTTAATAAGGTAAAGACCGGCAATAATCACTGCAAGAAGTATGAAGACTATAAAAATTTGGGCAATACCCGCTTCGCCTAAGCGATAGTAAGCCAAGCCTTTTTGTTTAAAGTTAGGCATTACTTTAAGTAGAACACAACCTCTTAACTTTTACAATATACTTACGTTGATCTGTATTTGTATAATGTAAAGAGGAATATGATTATTTCACAAAAAACAGGATACATTAAAAACGCTTTATATATCTCATATACTTCTTTAAATGATTTTCTAAAATGTCCACGGGCATATTATCTAAAAAATATATACAGAAATCCTAAAAACGGCTTCAAACTACAAATCGCCTCTCCATATTTAACTTTAGGTTCAACAGTGCATGATGCAATCAAATGGTTTTTAGAATTGGAAGAAAAAGTAGGAAAGGATGAGCTCATTAAAACATATAAAAATTTCTGGCAAAAATATAGAGGAAAAAGAGGAGGATTTGTATCACTGGAGGAGGAGGGGAATTTTGGTAAACGTGGTCTTATGATGCTGGAGAATTTTTTAAATAACGTTCATGTTTTAGAGAAGCCGTTACCGCCAGTTGTTTTCCCTAAATATAATTTGGTTGAAGATGTAATCTTAATTGGTAATTTTGATTTTGTCGGAGAAAGAGAGGACGGGACTTTACATATTGTGGATTTTAAAACCGGCGCAAAAGATGAGGAGGAAACATTACAACTATATATTTATGCAATTTTGGCAGAAAGTAATTTGCAAAGGCCGGTTTCTGCAGCCAGCTTTTGGTATTTGGATCGGGAAGATACTCCAAGAGAAATAGTTTTAGATCCATTGGAACCGAAATTGGAGTGGTTAAAACAAAAAGCTTTGGAAATAAAGCAAGCAATTACTAATAATTCCTGGGTTTGTATAAGGGGAGATCAAACATGCCGTGATTGCAGCAATTATCAGGCAATAATAGATGGGAAAGGGGCGTTTCAGTTTTCAGATTATAGATACAAAAAGGATATATACTTCTTGAAAAAATAATATTTTTGATTAATAATTTCATTAATGCTTTTTCGTAAAGATTCTTACCTTTCTTCTTATCTGGCTGGTATTTCCTGGCTTTTATATGCTTACTTTTTTGTGATAGTAAGAGATCCGACTTTGTCTGCCTTATTCCTTACATTAGGAGGACTTTTTACCATTAAGGTTTTTACAGCTTTATATAGAATGCTTAAAGAGGCTGATTCAGGTTTTGCTACTACAATTATGGTTTTAGGGGTAGCTGGGGCAATAGGAACAATGATACATGGAGGGTATGATCTGGCAAATGCTATTAACCCTCCAACCGGAGCTAATTTATCTTTACCTTCTCAGATCGACCCAAGGGGATTGATGGCTTTTGGGATAACTGGTTTAGCTATCTTAAAAGCTTCATATCTAATGAAAAAAGTTACAGCTTTCCCCAAAAACTTAGCTTTATTAGGATTATTATCTGGAGTTTTGTTAATGGTAATTTATTTAGGAAGGTTAATTGTACTAGATCCATCACAGCCAATTTTAAAATATTCAATCTTAATAGAAGGATTCCTAGTTAACCCCATTTGGTATCTTTGGTTAGGTTATATTTTCCAAAAAAAGTTAAAGTAGTTTAACTTCTGCTAAAGTGTTGTGTTTGTGAAAGTCCCCAGAGGGAACTGACTCAAAAAGTTTAATGGAGGTAATTTTGATTGGAGTTAAGTCCTCAGTCATTATTTTTTCTAAGTTTACCTCCAAATCTCTGTTAATTTCAAATTCAGTATTTAATTTAGCAATTGAGATATGGGGGATAAAGCGGCGCTCATCTGCTGGTAAATTTAGCTCAGATAATCCATCTTTTATTCCCTCATGAATAAGTAAAATTTTATCTATATCACCTTTGACTCCTATCCAAAGAACTTGTGGATGATGAATATTTGGAAATCCATCAATATATGCAGGATATGCAGGAGTTACTTCAAAGATGGGAATATCTTTGACTGCATTTTTAATTATCTGGGTTAATTTATCTTTTAGTTGATCAGATTGTTCCCCCAAAAATGCTAAAGTTAGGTGAATTTTGTCCAAATCAGTTAATCTAGTTTGAGGAATTAATGTATGCAATCTATCCTGAATAGCTTGGAACTGTGGTATATTCTCACTCGGAATTTCTAAGGCTATAAAGTAACGCATAAGAATATTGTACGAGTTTTTTATAACAGGATTGAAGTATCTTGACAACAGTGAAAATAAGTTATATTTTTAATTTATATACATGGTAACTGCGGAAAAGATCGGAATTACTGAGAGATATACTGGTAATAATGCAGGTAGGCAACTTGACGAAACATTCTGGCAGATTGATACTCCAGATGGTCTAATTTATGGTGTAGATAGTAATGAACCAGGCAGATTATCCCAAAGGCGAGTATGGTTGCCATATATCCCCGGAGACAGACGTAGTTTAAGAGAGAAATTCTCTCCCTATTTAGGAGAAAAACCATTTACTCCTTATTTAGCTGGGCAAGATCCCGATCATATTGAGGTAACCAAAGGATTAGCAGGTGAGGATCAAGTTATGTTACGGTATAGCTTTGTAAGGTCAGTGAAGAGGTTTGTAGCTGTTACCCAGAATCCTCCAGAAGGCAATAATAATGGTATTCCCTCAAGATTAACACCAGCATTGACAGGAGTACTAAGATAGTTTATTCTTTAAATTAATAACTAAATATTAATAAACCGTAGGACTATTTCCTGCGGAAATCAAGAGTGATGGGGAGACCCATGAACTAATAAGGTTCAGGGCGCGGGTTTTGGCCCGATGATCCATCCAGCAACCGACCTGAAAGCACGGTGCTATACCCAACCCGAAAGGGAGGATTTGTTCCGTTAATGGAAAAACAATTTAACCTCTCTTTCAAGAGAGGTTTTTTTGTGATTAAAAAATAAAGAAAGGAGGTATATATGGGTACACAAAAAGAAGCTCAACTAGATTTTTCATTATTCTGTCCAGATGAATATGTACAAGTAGTGGATAAAGCTTTAACTGGTTTGACACAAAAACATGTGTTGATTGGTCCTCAGTTCCGTAATAAATTTGAACGTTCTAATACACAAGATTATAAAGTAGTTCCTAAACCTGTATTTGGAGTAGAGATCAAAGGTTTATGCGAGCAGGGACAAGATAGAGCTATAGCTCTAGCAGTATTTCAGGCTGGTCAATGCTTGGTAGAAAGAGGCGCTGGAAGTGTAGACTTTTTACGACTAACAACACTAAGTTTTGAGGATTTATCTAAAAGGGTGGTATTAGGAGATGGGCTAGGGGTTAAACATGTAAGACATGAGATTGCTTTAAGATCTTTTGTACCAGGGATAGAGGAATAATTATGTTTGAGAGTGCTTTGAAAAATACGTTGGCTGCATGAACCCCTTAAAAAGGAGGTCTATGTGTATAAAAGTATTGACTTCGGGTAATATTTGGTATACTCTAATTTTAGTATATGGATAAAGATAATATAGAAACTACAAAAATTGCTCTGTTTAAAGGTAAAAAAATTAGAAAAACAATTTATAAAAATGAATGGTGATTTGTAATTGTAGATGTTATCGAGGCTTTGACAGATTCCATACAACCTGATGGCTATATAAAAGATATGCGTAGGCGTGATCCTGAACTTTCTAAAGGGTGGGGGCAAATTGCCACCCCCCCTGAAATTAATACTACTGGAGGTAAACAAAAAGTAAATTGTGCTAATACAGAAGGGATTTTCCGCATAATTCAGTCAATACCCTCTCCCAAAGCTGAACCATTTAAGTGCTGGTTGGCAAGAGTAGGCTATGAAAGAGTTCAGGAAATTGAAGATCCTGAGGTTGCCACTAAACGGACAAGAATGTTATATAAACTCAAAGGTTATTCTAATGATTGGATTGAGAAACGCATGCGCGGTATTGTTATTCGTGAAGAGTTGACTGATGAGTGGAAAAACCGTGGAGCAAAAGAGCAAAAAGATTATCAAATTCTGACTGCAGAAATATCAAAAGCAACTTTTGGGGTCACACCAAGTGAATATAAAAAAGTAAAAGGATTAAAAAGAGAAAATTTACGGGATCATATGGACGATTTCGAACTGATCTTTACCATGTTAGGTGAACGCTCAACAACTGAAATCCACCGAACTGAAAATTCAAAAGGAGTGCCAATTTAAAAAGTGATGCAAAAGCAGGCGGTGATATTGCCGGAGGAGCGCGTCAACAACTCAAAACAAGGTTGAATCGATCAATTGTTTCAAAAAGAAACTTTCTAGCTAACAAAAGCAAGATAAAAGGAAAATCTTTAACTTAGGTTCCTTCATTCCAGGAGGCTAGATATTTTTCCTGTTCAGGAGTGAGTTTATCAATTTTTATCCCCAGGGATTCTAGTTTTAATTTAGCAATCATTTGGTCTAATTCCTCCGGAACTGTATAAACACCAACCTCTAATTTTCCTTGATTTTGGACTAAATATTCTGCAGCTAAAGCCTGATTTGCAAAGCTCATATCCATCACAGCAGCCGGGTGTCCTTCTGCTGCTGCCAAATTTATTAGTCTTCCCTCTGCCAAAACAAATACTTTTTTACCATTTGCAAGAGTAATTTCTTCCAAATTATCCCTTAAATGTCTTCTTTTTTTGGCAATTTTTATTAAACCTTCATATTCAAACTCCACATTAAAATGTCCGGTATTGGAAACAATAATCCCGTCTTTGGCGTTTTGAAAATCTTTAACAGTAATAACAGATTTATTTCCTGTTGCAGTGCAAACTATATCTGCAATCTTTACAGCATCAGCAATAGGCATTACCTCAAATCCATCCATTATTGCTTCTAAGGCTTTTAAAGGATTTATTTCGGTAACTATAACCTGTGCTCCCATGCCTCTTGCTCTTGAAGCCAAACCTCTGCCACACCATCCATATCCGCAAACCACAAACTTTTTACCGGCAAGCAATACATTTGTAGCCCTTATTATTCCGTCAACAGTTGATTGACCGGTTCCATATCTATTATCAAACATATGTTTGGTATTAGAGTCGTTAACTGCAATAACCGGAATTTTTAAAATTCCATCAGTCAGCATTGCCCTAAGCCTTATTACCCCGGTGGTAGTTTCCTCGGATGAACCGATTACATCTTTTAGTTGTGATTTTCTTTTTGTATGAAGTAAAGTTACTATATCTGCCCCGTCATCCATGGTGATTTGTGGATTAAAATCCATCACAGTATTTAAATGCTCATAATATGTTTTATTATCCTCACCCTTTATAGCAAAAGTAGGAATTTCATAATCTTTTACCAAGGATGCAGCCACCTCATCTTGAGTAGATAAAGGATTTGAGGCACAAAGTGCTAAATTTGCCCCGCCTTCCTTTAAAGCAATCATTAAATTAGCGGTTTCTGAGGTCACGTGTAGACATGCTGCGAGGATAATGCCTTTTAATGGTTTTTCTTTTGTAAAGCGTTTTTTTATGAGCTCCAAAACTTTCATTTGGGATCCGGCCCATTCAATTTTCAGTTTTCCTTTAGCTGCTAAATTTATATCTTTTACATCATATTTCATAATCTAGATCTTCTCCAAAATTTTCTTTATATTTTTGACGAAACCCCTCAATTGTAAACGTATGTGTTGTTGTACCATATTTTTCAACAGCATAACAAGAGGTAATTGAACCCATTTGGCCGCATATTTTTAAATCCAGCTTATTCATATAACCTGCTAAAAATCCTGCACGATATGCATCCCCGGCACCTGTTGGATCCGCTACCTTTTCAGGGTTTGCAGCCGCAACCTGAAATACTTTTTGTCCGGTTTGAATCTTGGATCCATTAGGACCAAATGTGGTGATTAATATCTTCACTAATCCCAAAAGTTGATTTTCATCTACCTCAATCTTCTTTTTTAAAAGCTCAATTTCATAATCATTACCAATTAAAATCTCTGCTCCGACTACCATATTCATTAAATCCTCATTATTTAGAGCCGGAAGTTGCATTCCAGGATCAAGCATATAAGGAATTCCAAAAGATTTTGCCTCTTTAGCGAATTTAACCATAGCTAAGGGGTTATTTGGAGAAATAACTACAAATTCGCAATTTTTATCCAGGGATAAAGAGGCTGCCTGGTTCATTGCTCCTGGATAAAAGGCGGTGATTTGATTATCTTGAATATCAGTTAAAATAAAAGCGGAAGACGTGAAATCATCTATAATCTTTATTTTTGAGGTATCAACTCCGGTTTTTTTTAAGTATGTTCCATAAGTTGAAAAATCAGATCCGGCAATACCTAATATGGAAACAGGGATTTTTAAATGAGCTAAATTATAAGCAATATTTCCGGCAGTACCACCTTTTTCTATTTTTAAAGAATTAACCAAAAATGAAAGATTAATCTGATGGATCTTATCAGGCATTATATGATCCCCAAAAATCCCAGGAAAATCCATAATGTGATCAAAAGCCAATGATCCTGTAACTGTTATCATGAAATAAATTCTAACATACCTTGTATGTTTGACATAGGAAGACGTTTAGAATATACTATAGGTATTGAGCCTCTCTCAAAAGAGAGGCTTTTTAATGAATATGAAAGAACAATGTATTAGACATGAACCAATAGCATCACCTAATGAATTAGTCTTTTCCTTTACTGGACGTTTAGATGATGTGGAAAGGATTAAAGAGTTACTTGTAAAAGGAAAGGGATTAGGTTTAATTATTTATCCTCCTTCATTGGATGAGGTTGCAATTTCTGGTCTGTGTAAATATGATGAAGAGCAAGTAGTTTTAGATACCTTAGCGGAATTAAAAAATGGTTCTTCTAAAGGAAGAACTGTTAAGTTTACAGATATGAATATATTTATAATTGATTCGGGTCAACAGAACGCGAGACGTCTTACCTGGGTTCAAAGTATCTGATAATCCTTTATTAATTCTCTTTAGTACCTACCAAAAATATTGCTTGCCAGGGTTTATAGTTAGAGACCCAGTTTTCAGATGTTAAAGTTTCCTTACCCCTTGTAACTGTCCTGCCAAAAGTTACTTTTGCTCCCCAGGCTGCAAAATCTACTTGTTTAACTGTTCCTTTGGGAAGAGTTGGATCATCCTGACGTAGCGCCTGGGGTGGTGGAATTTGGTTAGTAACAACAGATTTAGTCAGGGTGGCGATTCTTCCATCATCAGTTCCATATAGATCAACGAAAAGAGTTAATCCAACAGTATATGCCTGAATTAAAATATTAGATGGCGTATCGTTTTTGAATTGAAAATCAACTGATGGATAAAAGATCGTTGCATCCAAACCTGGTGGGAATCCTTGTTCATAGTAGCCGACTCTGTATGCATGTGTTGTTCTTTGTACAACAGGTAATCCGGCATCCAACACTGCTCTGAAAAGTGTAGTTGAATCCTGACAAACCCCGCCTCCATCATCCAAAACTGTTCTTCCTTCTTTAATTACATATGCCTGTTTAAATCCTGTGGCAGCTGTAATATCACCGACAGTTTTATTAAAAGAAAAAATTTCACCAGCAGGTATTAAAACTCCATTAATTTTTGAAGCAGTTAAGTTAACATTAAAAATACGATTCGGAATAGATCCGGCAAAATTAGAAATTCCTCTGCCTATTAACTCTTTTATCCCAAGGCTATTAACATCAGATGTTTCAATCTTAGGTTTTATAATATTTACAGGAAGATTAATAATTTTTTGCGCATTTGAAACAGGATTAGTTAATGTATCAGATAAAAGAATATAAGTTTTATCAATATCCAATTCTTGTCCATCTGCGGAAGGTTTAAACGCTGTTACTCTTTTGGACTCTTTATTAAATTCAAACAATCCTTCCTGTACTTTTTGATCTATCTCGGTAGAGACATTTTTAAGAAAAGAATATGTTTGATCTTTATCTAAAAGTGAATCTCCGGCGGTCACATTAAGTAAAGTCAAAAGTTGTTTTGTATCTATTGTCCAATTATGCTGGTTAAAAACCAGTTTAATAGGTTGCGTTTGAGAATCTTCTAAAACTTTTTTGGCTTGTATTAAATGATCTGTAGTGATTTTTGGAAAGGTTGTTTTTAAAGGTAATTCAGGATTATATTTTTCAATAAGTAAATAATTTGCAATTGTTTTTTCAAGTGTTTCTTTGTCCAGTGTGAATCCGTTTGTGCCTGGTTTTATTTGAATACTGGCAGAAGGTGTTCCTTGCAAGCTGGGTATTTCATTAAAAATTAATTGGGCATTTTGAGGGGCTTTGTCTATAGCTAATGCAATATTGTCTAGCTGCGAGTCTAAAGATAGACTTATTTTAGGAGAAATTGTTATTCTGGAAAAAAGAGTTTGAAATTGAAGTTTTAAAAGATCCCAAATTTGATTGTTATGGCTACTTTTGAAAGTTTGATCAAGCAAAGAGTAATCCAATTTGGCAGAAGAAGTAGCAATATCAATAGTAAAACTTCCTTGAGGGTAGGCAAAGGTTAATTTTTGTTGAGTTCTTTTTTGAAAATTGCTTTCTATTTTTCTAATTGCCTGTCCCTCAGTTAATAGAGAGATATTGGTATTACCAACAAAGGTAAACGGGTAATATTTATCAGCTGTAATAATTTGATATGTAATAATAATTAGTATAAAAAGTATGATAAATAGAAAGATCGGTAAAAGTTTAGATAAATGTGATAATTTTTTTGCTTTAGTCATGATGGGTATTGTATCGAATTAGAGTATAATTGAAAAGCAGCGATCAGACATGAAACGAATACTAATCATAGTCCTAATTTTAGCAATAATTTTTGGCTTTTTATTCTGGAAGTTCGGTTCAAACTTACCTTTTTTAAATTCGCAAAAAAATACCGGACCAATAACTCTAACTTATTGGGGACTTTGGGAAGATGACAATTTAATAAAACCATTAATTTTAGCCTATCAAAAGCAAAATTCTAAAGTAACTATAAATTATGTTAAACAATCATCCATAAACTATAGAACCAGAGTCCAAACGCAAATTCGGGAAGGATTAGGTCCGGATATTTTTAGGATTCATAATTCCTGGCTTCCTATGTTTCAAAATGATTTAGTATCAGCTCCATCTGAGATATTTTCCCTATCCGATTACAGAAATACATTTTATCCGGTTGCCATAGATAGTTTTGTAAAAAATAACACAATTTTTGCAGCATCTTACGAGATTGACGGATTGGCCCTTTTTTATAATGAAGAGATGCTAAATGGGATTGGTGGCAAACCACCACGTAACTGGCAGGAGTTTATAGATACTGCAAACAAAATGACTGTAAAAGATTCAACCGGGATCAAAACTGCAGGAGCAGCGCTCGGGACTACATCAAATGTTGATCATTGGTCAGATATAATAGGGTTATTATTGCTTCAGCAACCTGGTGTGGATTTAAATAATGTAGCAACGTCCCAAGTTGCAGAGATCTTGCAATTTTATACAGGTTTTGTAACAGATCCAAAGAAAAAGACCTGGGATGTTAACTTACCAAATTCAACTGAAATGTTTGCCTCCAACAGATTAGGTTTTTATTTTGCTCCTTCATGGAGAGCGCACGAGATAAGAGTTGCAAATCCGAATTTGAAATTTAAAGTCATCCCGATGCCACAACTGTCTAGTAAAAGTGTGGCTTGGGCTTCATTTTGGGGTGAGGCAGTATCTGGTAAAAGCAAAAATCCTAATGAGGCATGGAAGTTTGTTAAATTTCTAACATCTGCTGAAGCTGAAAAATTAGCTTATACAACTGCCTCACAAGTCAGATTGTTTGGAGAGCCATATTCAAGAGTGGATTTGGCCTCTTCAATAGCATCAGACCCAATAGTTGGGGCATATGTGCAACAAGGCCCAATTTATAAATATTGGTATTTAGCCTCAAGTACAATTGATGGTGGTATAAATGATGAGATGATTAAATATTGGGAGGATGGGATAAATGCAACTCTTGCAGGAGGAAATTCACAATCAGTACTGCAAACAGTTAACCAGGGTGTAAAACAGGTTATAGATAAATACACCAAATCTGCCCCTGCTGCTTCATCTAAATAATATGTACAAAATTATTACCTATGCTCCAGTTAAAGATGCGTCAATGATAAGACAGGCAATGGGGGATGCAGGGGCAGGTAGATTGGGGAATTATCATCATACATCTTTTTCCACAAAAGGGGTGGGAAGATTTACTCCTGGTAAGGGAGCACATCCAGCAATTGGAGAGGTAGGGAAGCCCCAGGAAGTTGAAGAAGAAAGGATAGAAGTAATTTGCAAAAAAGAAAAAGTAAAGAGTGTGATTGTTGCTATTAACCAAATTCATCCTTATGAAGAAATTCCAATAGAAATATTTCAACTGCTCAGTGAGGATGAAATAGAAGATTAATGAAGGAACAGATAAAAGAATTGAAGTGAATAACTATCATCATGGGATTTTGGAAGAAGTTAAGAGATATGCTGGTAAAGGAACAAAGCATTCCTGGGATAGTAATTATTTAGGAAGTCGTGATTTCCATTACAATTTATCAAATCCAGTCAAACGGGAAATTCTTAAAAACTGGATTAAAAATCACAAGGATTTATCTTTAGAAAAATTTACTCAACTTTTGGACTCTTTATATAAAGGAAAATCATACGATGAGAAAACAATGGCAGGATATTTACTGGAATATTTTCCAAAACTGCGAGCACAAATTGATTTAAGATTGCTAGACAAATGGCTTGATAACTTATCAGGCTGGGCTCAAATTGACACGACTTGTCAGCCAAATTTTCCCTCAGAGGAGTTACTTAATAGATGGGATGAGTGGAAAAAATTAATCGAAGAATTATCCAAAGATAAAAATATTAATAAAAGAAGAGCCGGTTTGGTGATATTAACTGGAGCAGTTGCCTACTGTGATGATGAAAGATTGTCAAAATTAGCTTTTGAAATTATTGACAGACTAAAATTAGAAAAAGAAATCTTAATTACAAAAGCAATCAGTTGGCTGCTCAGGGATTTAACTAAACTGCATAAAAAAGAAGTAGAAAATTATATAAAAAAAAATGAAGAAACTTTGCCAAAAATTGCGGTAAGGGAGACTAAAAGAAAACTCTTAACAGGTAGAAAGTGGGTTAGATTGGTGGTAGATTAATAAGTTGGACTTCCGGTTCTAATGTAATTCCGAATCTTTCTTTAACAAGTTGGGCATATTTTTTGGCTAATTTATAAAAAGCATCTGCAGTTCCTGAATCTTTATTTATAAACAAGTTTGCATGGTAGTCAGCAATATAAATTCCATCCAAAGAATCTCCTTTTGCCCCTACCATTTCTAGCAATGCTCCGGCAGGCAACTTGCCGTATACAATTTTATCAAGCGGAATTTTGTCCAAAACTTCTTTTGATAAAGTATCAGCAATTAGATTTTTAAAAAATGAGCCGGGACATCTGATACCCGGTGGATATTTAACCAAACGCTTGGATAAAATATCTTTAGATTCTGAAGTTAAAATTTGCGGACTTTCATGTTGGAGTTGAAATTTAATCTCCAAAATTGCATAACCATTTTTTTTAAACCCGCTGTCTCTATAATTAAACTCACAATCTTTTTTGGGTAGAGTTGTAATCTTTTGGCCATTAAAACAATAAACTTCGGTTATAAAATCACTGATAGTTTGTCCATATGCCCCGGCATTGCCGTAAACTGCACCGCCTACTGTACCCGGTATTCCTGTTAACTTTTGCAGTCCGAAAAGCCCATGAAAAAGAGAAAAATTTACAAGATTTTGTAAAATTGTGCCACTTTGAACAGTTAAAATATGTCCGTTTCGCACAATACCTTCTGTCTCATTTTTTATTACTAGACAATCTGCTCCTAAGTCATTAACCAGTAAGTTACTGCCACCTCCAATTACAATAAAGGGTAAATTCTTTTCTCTGGCATAAGCAACAGTCTCAGTTAATTGAGTAATTGTTTTAACAATTACAAAGTATTTAGCAGGTCCTCCGATTTGGAGAGTAGTTATTCTTTTCATCAAAAAATTTTCTTCAAATTTAAGCATAGGCCATATTATACTATTTATGGTAAATTACGCTCATGGAAAAAGCGATCTTAAAAACCCTAATTTATGCGGATATTTTTGATTATCCGCTGAAAGCTTATGAGATCCATAAGTGGTTAATTGGAAGAAAGACAAGCTTAAGACAGGTAGAAAAAACACTTGAAAGATTAAATCAAGAATCAAGGATTAGGAAACATGGTGCGTATTATTTTTTACCCAAAAGAGTTCGTCTTGTAATAATAAGAAAGAGAAGAGAAAAACAATCAGGTAAATTTTTATTAAAAACTAAAATTGCAAGTTGGTTTTTAAAAGTTATTCCATGGGTTAAGTTAGTAGGAATCTCAGGTGGACTTGCTATGGGAAATGCTGATAAAAAGGATGATATTGATTTATTTCTGGTAACTTCCAAAAATAGACTATGGATAACAAGGTTGTTGACAGTAGGGCTATTGGATTTTTTAGGAGTTAGAAGAAAAGCAAAGATGAAACTTTCTGTAGTTTCTGGAAAACTCTGTGTCAATATTTTGCTTGAAGAAGATAAATTAACACAAGATAGCAAAGATATATTTGTTTCTCATGAGGTATTACAAATGAAAGTTTTATGGCAAAGATATGGGATTTATTCCAAATATTTAACTGATAATGAGTGGGCATTTAAATTCCTGCCTAATTGGACTACTAGCCAAGTGAAAAGTGCAAAGTTCAAAGTGCAAAGTGAAAGATCAAAATTTAAAGTTTTTGATTTTATGGATAATTTGGCTAAGAAATTTCAATTAAAGATTATGAATAAACCAAAAGGCATGGAAAGGATAGAAGATGGAGCTTTGTATTTTCATCCTCAGGATTGCAGATTAAAAGTTTTAAAAGAGTATAACTTAAGAATAAAAAAACTATATTAACTATACCCTAAACCCTAACTATTTTAGCACCCCTTGACAAGCAGTGCTAAGTTCTGGTATAAATTGTTTTCAATCCTGCCGCATTAGTTTTTCATATGCCAAAAGTAAAAGATAATTCAAGTTCTACAGTCTCTATAAAACCCTTAATGGGTTATGTTTTGGTTGAACCTTCAAGTGCAGATACAAAAACTGCCTCAGGTATAATTTTGCCGGAATCTGCTCAGGAAAAACCAGCACAAGGAACAGTTATAGCAGTTGGAGATGATATGGTTTTGGAAAATGGAAAAGTTTTAAAAGCTTCAGTTAAGGTTGGGGATAAAGTTGTTTATAAAAAATGGGGCGGGGATGAGATAAAAGTTGGAGGAGTAGAATATAAATTAGTAAAATTTGATGACTTAATGGCAATTTTGGAAGGTTAAAATATGGCAGAAAGACAACACAATGGAAAATTATCTATAAGAGAATACATTGGTTCATTGCTTCCTAAAGAACCTAAAAGAGATCAGGGGGATAATAGGCCATTAAGTTTAGGGGAATATGCTAGGGTTCTTCCCTTACTAAACATTAATGATCTAGCAAATTTAGGTAGAGGAGCTAAGAGGTTATTAGGAAAATTAGGAGGTAAAAGATAAATTATGGCAAAGATATTAAAATTTTCATCTGATGCAAGAGAAAAGTTACTTAAAGGTATTAATACCTTAACAGAGGCTGTGGCTATCACTTTGGGGCCTAAGGGTAGAAATGTAGCAATAGATAAAAAATGGGGAGCTCCAAATATAGTACATGATGGAGTAACTGTTGCAAAAGAAATAGATTTAGAAGATCCGTTTGAAAATATGGGTGCTCAACTTTTAAAAGAAGCAGCCTCCAAAACCAATGATGTGGCAGGAGATGGAACAACCACTGCTACAGTTTTGACAAAAGCTATTGTTACCGAAGGGCTAAAAAATATTCAGGCCGGAGCAAATCCCATGATTTTGAAAAAAGGTATTGAAAAAGCAGTTACCGCCCTTGTTTTAGAACTTGCAAAAATGAGCAAAAAAGTAGGCAGTGAAGAAATTGCCCAGGTTGCTACTATCTCTGCAGCTGATACACAAATTGGTCAACTTATTGCTCAAGCTTTAGAAAAAGTAGGGAAAGACGGGGTTGTGACAGTTGAGGAGGGAAAAACAATGGAAATGGCTGTTGATTATAAAGAAGGAATGGAATTTGATAAAGGATTTGTTTCCCCTTACTTTGTTACAGATACAGATAAAATGGAATCTTCTATTGAAGATGCATATATTTTAATTACAGATAAAAAGATCTCTTCGGCTTCTGATTTGGTTCCATTTTTGGAAAAATTTGTGGCTGTTTCCAAAAGCCTGGTAATTATTGCAGATGAGGTAGAAGGTGAGGCTTTGGCACTTTTGGTTGTAAACAAACTCCGTTCCACCTTTAATGTCCTGGCAGTTAAGGCCCCCGGATTTGGTGATAGAAGAAAAGAAATGCTGGAAGATATAGCTATTCTTACAGGTGGAAAAGTAATTTCTGAGGATACTGGTACAAAGTTTGAATCTGTTGAAATTGAAGATCTAGGAAGAGCCGGAAGAGTTACTTCTGATAAAGATAATACTTTAATAGTGGATGGAAAAGGTGCAAAGGCAAAAATTGAGGCAAGAATTGCTCAAATTAGAAGAGAACTACAAACATCTGACAGTGAGTTTGATAAAGAAAAATTGCAGGAAAGATTGGCAAAATTAACTGGTGGAGTTGCTGTAATAAATGTTGGAGCAGCAACAGAAATTGAATTAAAAGAGAAAAAAGAAAGAGTAATAGATGCAGTTGCTGCAACAAAAGCCGCACTAGATGAGGGAATTGTGGCTGGTGGGGAAATAGCATTGCTTAGAGCTGCAAAAGCATTGGACTTGCTTGTTGTAGAAGGTGAAGAAAAGGTGGGAGTAGAAATTGTGAAAAGAGCACTTGAGCAACCATTTAGAATGCTTGTTAAGAATGCCGGAATAGATGATGGAATAGCGCTTTCTAAAGTTTTAGATGCCACAGGCAATATGGGAATTGATGTAATGGATGGAGCTGTTAAGGACTTAATTAAGGCTGGAATCATTGATCCAGTTAAAGTAACCCGTTCTGCATTACAAAATGCTGCATCAGTTGCAGTCATGGTTATGACAACTGAAGTATTAATTACGGATTTACCAGAAAAAACTCCTCCGATGCCACAGATGCCTCCAGGTGGAATGGGTGAATATTAGTTGATAATAAAAACTTGCAAATTGTAGTATTTTGGATATAAAATATCACCCTATGCCAAGTAAGGAAACTGATCCCTTCGAAAACAAACCACAGCCAAAACCAGTGAGTACTAAAGAGCGTTATGCAACAAGAATAGGTTTAACTAGCATAGATTTTTCATCACCGCTACGATATAACCGTGGTTCGCGTCGCTTTGGTAGAAGAAGATCTGGATTTTCCCGCTCACCCCGTACTCTTGGAGAAGGTATTAGATCTTCTTTTAAGCTTAATCCATTTTCATCTGATTAATTTAAATATCTGTTACAATCTAATTAATGGCCAAATTTCATTACCGTGAATCCCCAACTCAAAAACAAAAAGATACTTTTAAAAAATACCTGTCAGAAGATGAAGAATTAGTCCTTGTAACCAGTTTAAGTAAAGCCTATATCAGATCTAAATCTATCATATATCTTCTTTTCCCGGGTATGATATTTTTAGGACTTGGTTTAGCTTTAGGTTGGTTTTTAGGACTGGGGAAAGTATGGGCCCTGGGTTTTGGGTTAACAGGAATGTTTTTAGCCGCAATTTTAAAAGCAATGCATTTATATCATTCAAACAGATATTTACTTACAACCAGAAGAGTAATTATAAAAAAAGGTATTTTGGGGGTAAAATTAACAGCAACTTTATTTGATAAAATTACTCATCTGGAAGTTGATCAGGGCATTATAGACAGACTTATTTTGCATCATGGAACAATTATTGTAAATACAGCCGGAGTAACTAAAGGTGATATTAGCTTACGTTTTGTGGATTATCCAATGGAACTAAAAAATTTACTGGAGAGGTTGATAAATAGAGAGAGAGAACAGTTTGGTTTAAGAGGTACTACTTTAACAGAGGTAGAAGGTGAAATCATTTCTTAGCCAAATCCGCAATAGGCATATCGTCAAGCTCAGGAAGTAATTTTTGAGGATCGACAAATATTCCATTATGAGTAATTTCCAAATGAGTGTGAGGACCGGAAGTATGTCCAGTTAATCCCACTTCACCTAAAATATTATCTGATGAAACTTTGTCACCGATTTTAACAAAAACCTTTCCCATATGAGCGTATTTTGATTTAAAATCATTTTGATGTGAAACTACAATATAATTTCCTAAACCGAAAAAATCTGTTCCTTTCTCAGTAACTACCCCCTCAGTAATAGGATGTATTGGCATACCCAAACCTGTGGCAACATCTATTCCAGGGTGCCAGGCAGAAAATCTTGTTGATAAGTAGCCAGGATGAGGTAAAACTAGAGGTTTAGAAAATGATGCGGATACAACCTCGTTTTTCTGCTCCTGTAAAGAAGCTGCCTGAACAAGGGATTGTTTTATCGGGGGCATTAAAAATACAGGGAAATAGCCTGATAAAAAAATAAGACTTAAAGAAAATATGGTAAGCCATCTAAACCAGTATGGAACCCTAGGCATAAGATTTTTGTCTAGTGTTTTCAACTCTAGAAGTGCAAATGATAGCAAATTTTAGCTGACAAGTCAAAGATTAGGGTATAATAATTTGTGATGAAGAAAACTTTGATTTGGAGTTTAGTATTTCTTAGTATTATCATTTTGATGATACGTTTTAGCTCAAAAATAGCAGAAAGCTTATTTGGTATTAAACAAACAGGTGGAATTTCTGTTTTATCGCAGCCAATTGGTGCAACAGTTACCTTAGATGGTAAACAGGTAGGTCAAACTCCATATGAGGATAAAAGCTTAGATGTAAAATCTTATTTGGTCAAAATTGATAAAGCAGATGCCACTTGGCAGGGAATGGTTAATCTTACTGCTCATACTATGACAATTGTTAACAGGGATCTTTCAAAGGATCAAACCTCATCTGCAGGAGAAATTCTAACACTGGATAAAGGAAGGGGGATTACGGTTATTTCAAATCCATCTGACGCTGATGTTGAGATTGATGGAAAATCTGATGGTAAAACACCAATTACTGCTAATGTTTTAACAGGAGAGCATACAATTTTAGTAAGTCACACAAACTTTTTAAAAAGAAGTATAAGGGCAAATTTACCTGATAATTATAATCTAACTGTTTCTGCGGATTTGAGTTTGTCTGAGGCAGATTTGACAACCATCTCAACCCCGGTAATTAGTCAAACTCCGCAAGTTCTGGTTAAACAAACACCAACCGGGTTTTTAAGAGTAAGGGATAAGCCTAATCTGGCTGGAAAAGAGATTGGGAGGGTTGCGCCAGGTGACACATTAATACTCTTGGAAGAGTTAGGATCTTGGGACAGAGTTAGATTATCTGAAGGCAGCGAAGGATATGTTTCTTCCTCTTATGTTGAAAAAAAAGATTCTCAGGCTCCTAAGTAATAAATAATTCCAATAACCATCACCATCCAGATTACAACAGCACAAAGTAAAGGAGTATCTGTCAAAATAACCCGCTCAGGTGATTCACCTTCTTTTTTCTCATAAATAATATACAAGTATCGCATTACTGCATAAAGCACTACTGGTACAGTTGCCATTAAAAATTTTGCTTCTGTAAAAGGTAGCTGTAAACCTCCAAGAAAAGTTGTAACTAAGTGATGAGTTTGAATAGGGGGCTGTAAAAAAGCAAAAAAGGCATAAGTAAGCCAGGTGGAATTGGCAAACATAGAGGTTAATATGTCCAATAAATTTTCCGGATAATGAAGTAATGTTTCTCTATGACGATAAGCTTGTCCTTCCATTAAAGTCCGTTCAGATCTTCTTTTTCCAATTGCTAAAAAGAGAGCAAAAGAGGTAATAGATAAAAGGAACCAGACATTAAGATGAGCATCAATCGCCCAAACTCCGGCGTAAACTCTTAAAACAAATCCTGTGGCAATTACCAGTACATCAATTAAAATAACCTGTTTTAGGTAAGATGAATAAAGTACTTGTAATATTAAGTATGTTAAGGAAGCAAAGAAAAAGGCAGGAGACAGTTTATAGGCAAGAGGTAAAGAGATACAAACTGCCAAAATAGATATGGCGAGTGCCAAGGGGATAGGAATAAGTCCTGAGGCGATAGGACGTTTCTTTTTGAACGGATGAAGTTTATCCCGCTCAATATCAAATATATCATTTAGAAAATATGTTGCTGATGAGAAAGTACAGAATAGTAAAAAGCCTTCAAAAGCTCTGGATTGATTTGTCTTATCAAAAAGTGTTCCGGAGAAAATCAATGCTGCAAAAACAGCAAAATTTTTTATCCATTGTCTGGGGCGCGACGTCTTAAAAATTCCCCAAAGAAGCTTAGCCATAAAATACCTCCTAAGGTTACTATTGTAACTAAAATCGCTGCAAATAGCTTACCACTACTACTTAAAGATAGGGATATTGCCCCAAGGATAACACTTACTAAAATGTAAAACAAGGAGATTTGTTGATGTGTTAAACCAATTTCCAGTAATTTATGATGAAGATGACCCCTGTCTCCCCACACAGGAGATTTACCCTGCAATATTCTTCTTAAAAAAGTATAGGCAAAATCCGTTGCAGGAATAATCAGAGTAAAAATGGCAGTTGCCAGTTTAGCTCCTGATAAAATTGCCAAAACTGCAATCATAAAACCTAATATTGTAGATCCGGAAAAACCGGGAAAAATTTTTGCCGGGTACCAGTTGAAAATAAGCAGTCCGAGTGAAGATCCGGCAGTTATAAATGACAATTTAGCAACATTGATTTGATTGGGATCCGAGGATAAAGATAGCTTTAATGATAATACTCCTAATATTAAAGCAGTTATTGTCACTATACCTGGCATTTGGCCATCAACTCCTTTTGACCAGTTAATCATATTCATTACCCAGACTATCCAAATGATAGCCAAAATATCAGATAGTAAAACAATATGGTGTATACCTAAAATATTAAGTTGTATAATCAGACTATCCAGGTAAAAAATTCCCCCCAAAGGATTGGTTATAAACTGAACACCAATCCCGCTTCCTACAGCAATTAGGGCTGCGCTAAATTGGCCAATTAAACGAAAGTAAGGTGAAAGATTTTTGTATCTATCATCTGCAAGTCCTACTAAAAGAAGGATTAGTAATGCTATTGATATACCAATAGCATGTTTATCCAGTGGAGTAAAGGTAAGTATTGCAAAGATAATACCGATAAAGCAAGCCAATCCTCCTGCTCTTGGAACGATTCTTTTCTGCGTATGAGCAGGATGAAGTCTTATTTTAGGGTTATCCAACAATTTAAACTTTCTTGCAAAAATTATAGTAAAAGGCATAGCGATAATTGTTGTTAGGAATGAAGCTATAGCAGAGAGCAAAAGTAACATTTTTTTAGATAAAAATTAGGACTATTTTAATAAATGTAATAGTTAATATTAAATTGACTATCAGTGAGGATAAGAGCAATATTCTTTTAAAAAAAAATTGAGATGAATGGAGTTGCCAAGAGATGATTAAATTAATAAGTGTAATTAAACCAATGAAAGAAGGGATAAGCAAAAATTGTTTTGGAGTTGCAAGCTGTCCGTCTCCCCAGGGAAGCGAGTAAAACAGAGGTAATCTAGAAGGTAAAAATTTCAGCAAAAATATAGTTACTAAAGTAAGAAGTAAAGCTATTATTAAAGGAGGCAAACTCATCCAAAAATATAGCCTTTGAAATAAACTTTTGTTTTCCGGAAAGCTACTTTTGAAATTAAACATTTTTACGCCTTTTCTAAAAGTCTTGCTTTGTTTGTTACTCTAAACTCTAATTTTTTACCAAACATTAAAGAAGTTTGGGCGTCTATTGCAGGTAAAGATGATATGGTGATTAAGATAATAGGTACTAAAAGCCATTGAATATATGACCATATTATTTTAAAAATAGACCAATCTGTAGGCCTTTTTGGAGCTGTTTTTTCATGGACAAAAATAGTGGCAAAAAGTCCAAAAAACGCTAAGGTTAATATCCAGGATGAAATAATTGGTAAATTTACAGATAAAACCGATGCTTTAAAGTTAGGGTTTATGATAGGGATAAGTAAACTGCCAAAAGTAACAAAGATTGCTAAAAATCCCCATTTTAAATCTCCCCAAATTTTAAAAAGCACCCTGTCTGTTTTATTCCAAAAATCCATTTCTTTAGTAAAGTATTGTTTAAATATATAAGGGATATGTTCTACTCCATAAGCCCAGCGTTTGATTTGTAAATATTGATTTTGAAAAGTTTTGAAAAGAGTTACATCTTGTACAGCATCACCGGATATAGGTAGAAAGTGAGGGACTACTTTATAATCCCCATCAAAATGAAAATATGCTTTCCAATAAAATCCATTATCATCATTTATCTTATCCGGTAACCAAAGACCAATATCCAACAAGGCTTTTAAAGATATAGACATGGATGAATAATTCATATATTTATCAGAGCCTACCATTTCTGCCATTTGCCAGAAAGATGTACCTGATGCCATAAGCCTCATAGGAGTTGGGGTTTGCCAGTAATTATTGTGGTATAAAAAAACGCCTGTAAAGGTTCGCTTATCTCTTTCTTTCTCTGGTAGAGATAAATATTTGTATAAAGCTCCTGCTAAAAATTGTTGATGTATACAAAAATCAGCATCCAAAGTTGTCACAAAAACATCATCAATTTTAATCCCTCTTTTTTTAAGTTGTGGGACAATATGTTTTATCATCCAGTTTTTATTTGATCCTTGTCCTGCGACCTCACCGGCTAAATTATAAGGATGAATGCTGACAAAAACTGCACCAATCTCATTTTCAATTTTTTTAAGATAGTTTTCTATCTCTTTAATTTTTTCCATATCATCCCTTTGCTCAAACCCTACAGCGAGTAATATTTTTTTCTTTGGATATTGGGAGTTAATAATGGCATTGATGGTTGGGGTAAGAATATAGGAAGCTTCTTTGTAAGTAGGGAGTAATATTAAATGATAGTAATCCTCAAATCCCTGTGGGAAGTCTTTCTTTAACATTTTTAACCAATTTTGCTTTTTAGCCCAGTCCATTTTTTTGTAACCTATCAATATTAAAACCCCAATTCTTAGAGCTGACAGTAACCAGTAAACATCTGCAATCAAGATTAAATACGCAACAGCATATGGTAAGGTAAATGAAAGCCAGATTGGTGAGGTTAAGGCAAGCCAAGTTAAACTACCAGGCAAAATTTCCAAAAACCTTTCAAAGAGATCTTCATGTTTGAAGACAAAATCTCTTTCTGCTTTTTCAAATAATATAAAACGTAAAGATAAAAGATGGTGTGTTATTAGACCAACCCCGCTACCCACCAAAAAATTTGCCGCCAGTACATTAACCCCTCCGGCAAGCCAGGGTTGTCCAAAAAAACCAATAATTAGTCCTGCAAATGCAAAAATTATCCCAAACACGCTATAACGTACCCCTTTTATCAGACGCCGGAAAATCTCGGCAAAATAGAAAAAGGATAAAAATCCTATAGCAAACGCTACTATAATTCGCATAACGTAACCTTAAGTTTAATGAATTGAAGCTAAGAAAGCAAATAATCCTTCTCCTGTCATTGCGAGCCCCGAAGGGGCGTGGCAATCTTACTTTTAATATGCGCTACTTAAATATTAAATATTTTTTCAGCATTTTTTGTAGTTTGATTTGCAACTTCCTCAAAAGAAAGACCTTTTATTTCAGCAATAAGTTGAGCAATTTCTAAAACAGTTGAGGGTTCATTTCTTATGCCTCGTTTGGATTGGGGAGGGAGGAATGGACAATCTGTTTCTAAAACAATTTTTTCCAGTGGTAATAATTTAGCAGCATCTCTTAAATATTCATTTTTGGGGTAGGTGATAGTGGCAGTAAATGAAACTATTGCATTGAGCATTTTTAAAACCTTTTGGGTAGTTTGTTCCAGTCCACTGTAGCAGTGCAAGATTGTGGGGTGATCACCAATCATTTTTAAAACTTCATCCCAGGCTTCACTATTTTGAGGGTTTTTAGATCTATCATCTCTGCAATGAACTATTAAAGGTAAGTTTAATTTTCTAGCAAGCTCAATTTGAGCCTGGAAAAGCTGTTTTTGTAAAGATTTAATTTGTTCAGCAGTTATGGAAGAGGGAGTAAATTGTGGATCAAAGTAGTAATCCAAACCGCACTCACCAACGGCGATACATTTTGGTATATTCGATTGATATACTTGTTCTAACTGTATAATGTCTTGATGTATGGATACATTTGGATCTAAAGAATGCTTAACAGCTTCATGCGGATGTAAACCAATTGTAGAATAAAATTTTATTTTATCAGAATTTAACTCTACTGCTGCTTTTGATAATTCAACATCAACACCAACATTAATAATTATTGTCACTCCGCCGTCAAGCGAGTGTTGAATTACGTGATCAAAATCTTTTTTAAAATCTTCCCAATATAAATGTGCATGTGTATCGATTAACATAATTTTTACGCTGTCTCTGGATTATCATCAAAATATTTATTTATTGCAGCTTCAGCAATACTTCTAAAACGTTCAAGTCCAGCAGTGGCTTGAGGAGAATTTGCTGTAACGTAATGTTCTGGAAAGCCTAAATCACTTTTTATACCAGCTTTGGTGATACCATGAGTTTTTTTCCATTCCTGGAGGGCAGCTGTAGGGTCTGATCCTTTATAATATACAACTTTTGAAGGGCGTTGGTTAGGATGATTGGCAAAATAGCTTTCCCAGAAATCATGTGAGGAGATTGCATTTTCAGCTTCAACATACAAAATGCTTTGCGATATCAGCATCTGACGGATTTTTGCATCAAAAGGGGTGGGTGCATCTTTTAACGGTTGATCCATTGCTAATATTTTACGACTCCTGTCATCAAATTCAATCTGTGCATGTTTCTCTACTTCAGGTAAATGGCGATAGTATATTAAAACAGTTTGTAAACGTTTATCCCTAATTCCAAATCGTTGCTCCAAAACCTGATACATTGGTTGCATTTGAGCAGGTGAATCTGAATCATCAATTATTCCATCTACCTCTCTGGCTAACCCTTCAAGATCAGCTGATTTAGCTAGTTCTTTTATTTTATCTACATAAGCTTGATTAATTACTGGGTGATTGGCGGCGTCAAGTTTATAGCGCGAACCAGTTGCAGGATCCACCTGTGCTTCTGCAGGAATAAACACTAATCCTGCGTTAATATCTATTCCTCTTCCTTCATTTGCCCATATAAATTGATCATTATGTGCATTGTCTCCAGGTTTTGTGAGTTGGCCCTGAAAAAAATATTGAGAGGCAATTAAAACAGAAGGAAAAACTAAGAATATTTCGTTTCCTCGCTCTGAGCCATAATATCCATCAGCAACTTCTTCTGTTGCAACATGGACGGCTGTTTTATCAGAGTAACGGAAATAATCTTCACGATCAGAATCAGATGGTGGTACTGTAAGAGTATCAAGCTCGCGAATTGCATCTTCTCTAGTTTTTACCTTTGGCCTACTCTTTTCCCACCAAGGAGATAAGATAAACTCAAGGATAGCTGCTTCTTTTAACCCATCTTTTAGATAAACTCCAAGAGGAGACCGTAATCTTCCGTCTGCTAACATCTGCATGAATCCATCTAAATATTGTCCTACTGCAACTGTATGATATGCATGTGCACTATGATCACGAATTCCCTGTCTTGTAACATGGGTTACCATTTCTCCGGGAAATCTTTTAAGCAGTAAGATATAGTCATCTAATGATAAAGATGCTAATCTCTGTTCAGTAAACGATCTTTGAATTATATCTTTGTCATAAGGACTTTGAATCCATTTTTCTTCTTCTTTAAGATAAAAATCCTGGAACATTTTTCTTGCCTGTTCTAATTGGGCAGGAGTTGCCGGGGGGGTAGATATTGCATGGTGTTGTTGGTTAACTTCTTCACGTTGTTTCTGAGACTGTCTTAGAGCTGCCTGTTCTGCGGTTAAATGTGGATTAAGACTTCTTATTTTAAAGTAATTCCATGCTCTATCAAATATAGAGCCTGATAATTTTGAGATTTGTTCATCAAGATGTTCTATTCTTTGAAGTTGACGGTCTGTATCAATCTCTGTTTCTGTAAGTTGTCCCTCTAATCTTAACTTTTGCTCCTGAGCTATCCTTTTAGGACCAAAATGTTCCATACGTTTAGCATGCATTTGATCTGCGATTTCGTTTCGCTCATTTGGAGATCTCTGTTTTGAAAATTGTCTAAGTAACTTAGGAGGTTTAGCTATTTCTTGATAAGATGTCATAGTTTATTAGTTTGTATTATTGTTGGTCGACAACATAGATATTAAATGGATATTCTGTTGTTTCTACTAAATCAGTAGGATTAAATTGTTTGACCATTTTACTAGTAGGATACTTTGTACCTCTTGGTAAAATATAGTGATTCTCCCCAGCTTGCTCCAGAGCAAATTCTCTACTAAGTTGATCTTTGGCTCCAGAATCACATATTAAGCTGCCATTTGGAAACACCCCAGCTCCTATAGCCGGAAGCATTGTTGTCTTAAAAAATGTTTCATGTCTATTAAGAGGTAAAGGATATCCGATTGCGGGAGAGATTTCTCCTTGACCTGAAGGCCCATATTTTATGGTTAGTGTTCCATTAGTATGCCAATATAAATTTTCCCCTCTTTGATTCTCAGAAATAATTATAGGAGTATCACCGTTACCAAGCTTGAAATGTTCACGGGCATACCTGTACGTTCCGACCATTCTTCCCTTTATTTTTTCTAAAAGAGCTCGTGTTTCCTCAGTACTTAGTTGAGGTGTAGTTTTTTCTGGATCAGTCGTCATAGAAAGTACATTTTACATCTTTATTCCTAGTATTGTAACAAATCTGCCCTCTTTTTGGTCTGAATCCTCAGATCTTCTGTGGGAAAAATGATCTGATGATTCATAAGTACATATTTTTGGGTTATCTATATTTTCTTTTAAAATTCCACAACTGATTAGCTGATTTTCTGCCTCTTTCCATATATCCAGCTTGTAATGACAAGGTCCAATTGATGGACTAAACTTTACTATTAAATCTTTAGGATTTGTTTCGAAATTTTGCTTTATTTCATTGATTGTTTTTTTAATAATTCCTTTTTCCAATCCCTTATATCCTGCATGGATTAAACCAATAGCCAAATGCTCTGGGTCATAAAAACCAATTGGCATACAATCTGCAATTTTTAACATAAGGAAAAGATTTTTTTTGTTGGTGATTAGTCCATCAGCTTTTGCTTGAGGGTTGGTTGTTCTATTTACAGCTAAAACCTTATTTCCATGAACCTGGGTTATTTCAGCAATTAAATTTGGATTAATAGAAAGCTTTACAAAAAACTTTCTTCTGTTTGCCAAAACTTTTTTAGAATCACCAAATCTAAAATCCATATTCCCATTGGAAATTGTAGATGAAACAAAAATCATATTCTAGGAAAAAGCGGAGATGTTGATTTAATTTCTCCTAAAAATTGTTTTAATATTTTTTCAGCTGTTTGGGGCAAAAATGGTTGTAAGTTAAAAGCAATTGCCTGAATTCTTTTAACCAAATCTTCTAAAACAGTTTCTGCTTTTCCTCCAGAAAGCTCCCAAGGTTTTTCCTCATTAACCTTTTTATCTGTATCAGTTATTAATTTCCAAATAACTGCAATTGCTTCATTAAATTTATATTCTTCTAGAGAATGTATTACATTTTTATCGATCGTTAAATCTGTAATGTCTGGGGCATTAATACTATTATTCTCACAAAGTTTAGCTAATCTAGATACTAAATTTCCTAATCCATTTGCTAAATCTGCATTATAAATTTCTTTAAACTTTTCCTCTGAAAAATCTCCATCATCAAAGATTGGTTGGGTTAACAAATAATAACGCAGTGCATCTTCAGCTAGTTCAATACCATTCTTTTTTAAGTTACTTATAAAATCAAATGGATCAACTATGTTTCCCAGAGTTTTTGACATTTTCTCCCCGCCAATATTTAAAAAACCATGAATGAGAATAGCTTTTGGAATTTTTAATTTAGCAGAAAGTAATATAGCTGGCCAATAAACAGTATGAAATCTAAAAATATCTTTACCAATAACATGCAAATTAGCAGGCCACCACCGATTATATTTTTCCTCATCAGTTCCAAAACCCACACCTGTTTGGTAAATATCTAGAGCATCGAACCAAACATACATACGTTGTGTCTCATCATTTGGTACAGGTACTCCCCAATTCTTTGCTCTTTCATTAGAACGCGAAATGCTTATATCCTCCAAGCCTTGTTTTACAAAGGATAGGGTTTCGTTTTTTCTAAACTCTGGAGAAATTTTAATCTCATCAGATTCTATAAGTTTTACAATTTGGTTTTGATATTTTGATAATTTAAAAAAGTAGTTTTCCTCTTCAACTTCTTCTGGTTTAATTTTATGAACTGGACAAAGGCTATCAAGTAATTCTGAAGGTACATAGAAAAGTTCACAGCTAATACAATATAGACCTTTGTAGCTTTTTTTATAAATATCTCCCGACTCATTACAAAGTTGCCAAAGTTTTTGAGCTCCAGGCCAATGTGTTTTTTGATTGCTACTTCTTTGGAATACATCATATTTAGCATTCAATACTTCAAATAACTCTCGAAACTTTTCTGAATTTTGATCACAAAGTTGCTGGGTGGTTATCCCCAATTTTTCAGCTGCTTGAACATTTTTTAATGCATTCTCATCAGCACCAGTTAGAAGCAAGGTTTCGTCTTTTATTAATCGATGATAGCGAGCTATAGCATCTGTTATTACGAACTCATAAGCGTGGCCAATATGAGGAGCACCATTTACATAGGGTATAGCTGTTGTAAGATAAAATTTATTCTTATTCATATCACTGTTTTCGTATACGGTGAATTTTAGGTATCTTTGATTCATAAGTCAAACCTTTTCTTTTTGTTTTTTTAAAATGAGGAAAATCCTCTTTTCTGCGAAAATAGCTTATAAGTAATCCTACAGCGAGTGTAGTTAAAACTCCGGTTACAATATTTAAAGAATCAAGAGATTTGAGAATCAATATAAAGATTAATCCAAAAGAAATGAATAAAGAAATAAAAATATTCTTTAAAAAAATATTCAACGTCAAAACTATGCTTAGAAAAAGCGGAACAAAAAATAACAATAATTGATTTAAATTTGCCTGTGTAATACTTTGTGGATATGGTATTTGTAATACCGTGTAGATAAAAATTCCCCATAAAAGTAATGGTAAAAGATATGTATATAGGATTTTTATCATAATATATATCTTAACAATTTTGATCGTGTTAAAATACCCACTACTATGGTCAATTCTTCAACTTTAATTTGTCCAAACTGCAAAAAAGAGATCTCTATAAATGATGCGCTAAAATCTCAACTGGAAGATCAGATTAAACAAGGATTGCGTGATGAGTTTAATCAAAAGTATTTAGCGGAAATAAAAAAAAAGGAAGCTTTAATAAAAGAGCAACTAAGTGAGCAATCTCAAAAAGAAAAAATAGAACTAGCTGAACAATTGGAAAAACAAAAGAAAGAGATCGATCTATTCAGGGAAAATGAATTGAGTTTACGTAAAAAAACTGTTGAGTTGGAAGAGAAAGAAAAGAATCTGGAGTTGGAAAAACAAAGACAAATAGATGAGGAAAGAAAAAAAATTCAGGAGAAAACTGAAATAGAAATTACCGAAAAATTTTATCTTAAAGAAAAAGAGAAGGATTCAATAATTGAATCCTTGAAAAAGTCTTTGGATGAAGCTCAAAGAAAAGCCTCTGTTGGATCTCAACAATTACAGGGCGAGGTTTTAGAGCTGGAATTGGAAGAGGTTTTAAAGCGTGAGTTTCCTATAGATGAAATGAGTGAGGTTGGGAAAGGTGTCAGGGGTGCTGATTTAATGCAAGTTGTTAAAGATTCAATTGGCAGGGAGGTAGGGAAGATTATTTGGGAGAGTAAAAGAACAAAAGCATTTACCCAAGAGTGGATATCAAAATTAAAAGAAGATATGAGAGAGGCAAAAGCAGATGTAGCAGTAATTGTTTCAACAGTCCTTCCAGCAGGCGTCAAATTCTTTACTCAACAGGATGGGGTTTATATCACTAGTTTTGACTGTGTATTGCAGGTTGCATTTATCTTGCGAAAAAGTTTATTGGATATATCGTTGACCAAGGCTTTATCTGTTGGTAAAAATGAAAAAATAGAATCTTTATATAGATATATAACCAGTTCAGAATTTGCGCAAAAAATAGAATCAATGATGGAAACATACTCAGGTATGAGAGTAACTTTAGAAAAAGAGAAAAATTTAATACAAAAAGTATGGGCCCAAAGAGAAAAAGAGATAGAAAGACTAAAAAATAGTACTTTAACAATTCACGGATCACTGTCCGGTTTAATTGAAGAACCGTTGTCTCAAGTTAAAAGTTTAGAATTTGAGGAAATTGAAATAATTCTTGAGGAATCAAAGTGAGATGGAAACTCAGGAATTTAAAAGAAATTATGCAAGTTTAAATAAGGAACAAAAAGAAGCGGTCGACTCAATCGAAGGACCAGTTATGGTAATTGCCGGTCCTGGAACTGGTAAGACTCAAATTTTAACTCTTCGAATTGCCAATATTTTACTTAAAACGCAAGTAAATCCGGAAAATATTTTGGCTTTGACTTTTTCAGAAAGCGCCAGTTTTGAAATGCGGAGCAGACTTTCTAAGATTATTGGTACCCCAGCCTTTAGAGTAGAAATTTCTACCTTTCACTCTTTTGCAAATGATATTATTAAAAATTATCCGGATGAATTCCCCTTTCTTTTATCATCGGAAAATATCACAGAGACAGATCAAATTGAGCTAATTGAAAAATTAATCAACGCTTTATCCTTAAAATTACTTCGACCATTTGGAGATCCAATCTTTTATCTGAAAGATATTTTATCTGCAATCAATGATTTAAAAAAAGAAGGAGTAATTGCAAAAAAATTAGAAGAAGGATTAGAAAAACAGAAAAAAGATTTTGAAAAAATTGAAAATTTGTATCATAAGAGCGGTAAATACAAAGATGAGATGAAAGGTAGTTACCAGGATTTAAAAAAAGATATAGAAAAAACAGAAGAATTCCTATTGGTTTTTAAGTCTTACGAAGAAGCTTTAGTGGAAGAAAAAAAATATGATTTTAATGATATGTTGCTAGAGGTTATTAAAGCGCTGGAAAGTAACAAAGCGCTTTTGCTCCGTGTCCAGGAAAAGTTTCAATATATTTTAATAGATGAACATCAGGATACAAACGCAGCACAAAATAAACTGATAGAACTTCTTGCTAGCTTTTATGATAACCCAAATCTTTTTGTAGTTGGTGATGAAAAACAGGCAATTTACCGTTTTCAGGGGGCATCCTTGGAAAATTTTCTTTATTTTAAAAAACTCTACCCTACAGCCAACCTTATTAATTTGGAAAAAAATTATCGCTCCCATCAAATTATTTTAGATGCTGCAGGAAATTTGATTGGAAATAATATCAGTGCAAATATTTTGCCAAAAAAATCTCTTGTTGCTGAAAGCTCTAAAAAGATGCGCAAGATTGAGTTGGCAGAACTTTCAGATTTTAATTTAGAGTATGAGTATGTTGCAAGTGATATTCAAGAAAAAATTACCAATGGTGTAAACGTTTCTGAAATTGCAGTTTTGGCAAGAAGAAATATGGATTTGTTGCCTTTGGCCAAAAGTTTAAGCAGAAAGGGAATAGAATTTGTAACATACCAGGATGAAAACATCTTAAATGATTTGGATATTCAAAAGTTGTTATTAATTTTTGAATCTGTGGGAAACCCACTGGAGGAAACATCATTGATTAGGGCAATGCATGTTTCGTTTTTGGGAATTGATCAGTTTGATATTTATAAACTTATAAACTACTCGAAAAAACAGAAACTTGGTTTTATAAAATTAATCGGTAGCCTTGATAAAAAGTTAATAAAAGATTTGGAACTGGAAAATGCAGGAAAAATTAAAGAATTTTACTTAAAGTATAAAGGTTGGGTTTCTTTATCCAAGGACATTCCGTTAGATGATTTGTTTGTAAAAATAATAAATGAATCTCTCTTTAAGGAAGCTTTTTTGAAATCGGATAAGCGGTATAAACTTCTTAATAAACTCACCTCACTTTTTGATGAAATCAAACTAAGGCTCTATAAGAATCCAAAATTTAACTTAAAACAATTTTTAAATCTTTTGCAAACAGTTGAGAAACACAAAGTTCAACTTCGATCTAAAAGTCAAGGGAGTCAAGAGGAAGGATTAAGGCTCTTAACAGTTCATCGATCTAAGGGAATGGAGTTTGAATATGTTTATATAATAAATTGCTTTGATGGAAGATGGGGTAACTCTAAAAAAAGAGGCGCTCGGATAAAACTTCCATGGGAGTATTTAGGAGTTGATGTTAAAGCTAATATCTCATTTGAAGAGATAGAAGACGAAAGGAGACTATTTTATGTAGCCTTAACTCGTGCCAAAAAAGGAGTAAGTTTAACTTATGCAAAATATTCAATTGAATTAAAAGAGCAGCTCCCAAGTCAGTTTATTGATGAGCTTGATGAAAAATTCATTGAAATAATAGATAGCCAAAAATTTGAAAAAGGTTTTGATAGGGCTGAAATATTTCAAGATTTAAAAC
>Ga0209515_10001675_pt1 | contig 36341 bp, 43 predicted proteins | sample Subgroupgradi54m_FD_187454 | JGI IMG/M metagenome (GOLD analysis project Ga0209515, IMG submission 187454) | Subsurface groundwater microbial communities from S. Glens Falls, New York, USA - GMW60B uncontaminated upgradient, 5.4 m (SPAdes)... ... | reverse complement strand
GTCAATCTTTTTTTATAACTTAATCGGCGGGTTAATATGGGGACTGGGTATGCCTTTTCTCGGATACTTTATGGGAAGTACGATACCTAATGTCGATCATTATCTAGTACCGATAATTTTATTCATAATTTTGGCATCGATGGTTCCACCAGCTTGGCATTTTCTTAAAGAAAAACATCATCGTCAGCAGGTGAGGGGATTAGTTAGGCAACTGACGCAACTTGTTGTGGGTAAGAAGAGATAGTATAGGCGATTTATTTCATAAATCCGCCTAATTGGTTCGCTCGGATGAATTGCATACTTGCATTCATCCTCGTTGCCAATTATAATTAAACTAATGTACATTGTGGGTCTTACAATATTCGTTTTCGGTCTCGCCTTTTTGTTAAGGAATCTTGGTATTATTTATTTCCCCGGAAGCTTTTGGTCTCTGTTTTATCCTTTGATCATAGTGGGGTTTGGTTTAATTATAATTTGTATCACTCACGAGGGCAGAAAATTACTCAAGAAGATAAAAGAATGGCTCGATTGGAGTAAAAAGGTGGAATAGTCGCTTACCAGCAAAGGAATCTATCCCTCTTCAACAGCGGCTCCGAGCCACCCACCGTGTGGCTCTCGCCTCTGTCCAGACCCTCGCTCTCCTTCGGGCAAAAGCCCTCAGGATCCATGGCCGCTTCGGGTCTTTCTACTGTTTCAGAGGAACAGATCCCTTTGCTTAATGACTAGATTTCTGCGAGAACATCCACATTTGTTCAATAGATACAGTGGTGGTTTTGAAAGTGGGATGGAAATGGTTCACTATAAATCCTGCCGAAGGCTGGAGCGATGGCTATCTGCCTTATCGCGCGCATCTGCGACTGAGCGGGTATGGTTCGAGTCCGCCAGACGGCGGACGAGAGAGCGAGGGAGCAGCACAGTGAGAGTCCTCGCTGGGGACTCGAACGGTAGCGAAAGGCAGTAGCCATTGCGACGAATTTAAAACAACATTTTATCACCTATTTTAATTTTATTCTTATCCGACCAGCCGGCGCTTACTTCGAGGACATATTTGACTGGTAAAGGGGGAGAGAAAGTTTTAGGAAATGTGTCAGGAGACACATTTTTTTCTATTCCGATTATTGTATTTTCGGAATCTATCCATATTATATCCAGCCCGAATTTCATGTCTTTCATCCAGAAGGGCGGAATGATTGATTCCTGGAAGATAAAAATCATCCCCTCGTCTTCGGCCATATATTCTCTACCGGACAAGCCCCGAGTTTGTTCATGTGGTTCATCGGCCACATCAACGGCTAATTTTATATTTTTAATATAGATTTCTTTTTTAATATCACTTATTTTTTGAACATTTTTTTCCGAGTCGCTATTAAATGACCAGTATGAAGATGAAATGAGTAGTGCTGTAGCTATACCTATGATAATTAGGACTTGTTTAAACATACTCTCAGTATAGTCTATTTGGGCTTGATTTTTAAGCCGGGGTATGATAAGATAGATATATCGTAGGTTTTCTCGTGTGTGTTTCCTCTAAGTATTTAGCAGGAGCAGGCCATTACACCCTTGTGGCGTGGGGCTTAAACCGGGAGGTCGTTCCTACTAAATACACAGTATTTTTACCAATCAGACTCCTTAATGTTATTTAAGGTTTTTTGGTGGGTGAAATATTATTACGAAGTGAGTAAAAAATTATATGTAGGCAATTTGCCTTACAACAGTGCTAGTGCCGATTTGCAGACTTTGTTCTCGCAATACGGTGCAGTAGAGAAAGCCGATGTTCTCATCGATAAGATGACCGGCCGATCTAGAGGCTTCGGATTTGTTGAAATGACAAATGATGAAGAGGCTCAAGCTGCAATCGATGGCTTGAACGGGAAAGAGCACGAGGGCAGAAAGCTTGTTGTCAATGAAGCCAGACCGTTGGCCGATCGACCTCCGCGAAGGAGTTTCGGTGGTGGCGGCGGTGACCGAGGCGGATTCGGCGGTGGCCGAGGCGGATTCGGTGGCGGCAGTCGAGGTGGAGACAGGTACTAATCTGTTTTTCAATCAAAAACCCCTGAAAAGGGGTTTTTGATTGGGCGAAGCGTTGAATTATCGGTGATGATAAGATATCGTTGAGATATGAATTTTGAGTTATTAAAAAAAGACCCTAAATATCACTGGACAAATCATGTCATTCGCAAAATGACTTTTTATGGTTTGTCGCCGGATAGAGTGAAAAGGATTATCCGCAATCCAAAAAGGGTTGAGGATGGTATTGCTGAAAACACTACCGCGGTTATGCAACCGGGCACAAATAAAAATAAACCTTCAGAGGTCTGGACGATGTATCAGCGGAGGGGAAGTAAGAAGGTAGTGATTTCAGCTTGGCGGTATCCCGGAGTTAGTCCTGTCGGTAAAGCGATACCTATTCCCGCTGATATTTTAGAGGAACTCAAAAACGAGGGGGTTTTGTAAAAATAAGCACAGAGATAATCCATCTTTGCCTCGGAATCTATTTTTATTGCTAAGTGTTTACTTTCTCTTAAAAGTATGATATAATCATAAAAAGTAGATTTACAGAAGGAGTGACAGGGTGAGACGAAAAACTGTTCTTGTTGTGTGTGCGTTTGTCGTGGCAATGGACACGACTATGACAGCACAGACTCGGAAAGGTTCACTGCATGGCTGGGTAGTTGTTTTGGATCCAGGCCATGGAGGAATGGATCCTGGAGCATCTGGGATTTTCCAGGGCAAGCGCGTTGTTGAGGATGAATATGTCTTTGATGTAGCCCTTCGTGTCCGGCGAATGATTCAAGCTCGAGGTGGTCTTGCTATCATGACTACGACGGACAGGGTCGGTGAGCGCAGTTGGGAACCTTTTATCGTTTTTCCTGATATGCGAACCGAAAGATTTACCACGGACGGTACAGTCGTTAGGGCAGGAACAGCTGGTCTCCGTAGGCGCCTTCGTCTGGGAAACTCGATTAAGCAGAAGTATCCTAGGCATCGTCAGGCATGGATCTCGATCCACTTCGATGTTCGGGGACGAGGCGGAGACGATGGCGTCCGGATTATTGCTGCTGACACTGAATTGCAGATTGCCAAATCTCTTGAGCGTTCCTTTGGGAATGCCAAGCGGTTGCGGGACGATGATCCAGTAGTCGAAAGCGGCGATAGAGATCATGGGATTCGTCGGCTATTCATCTTGAGCGGCGAGAATCGTATCAAGGAAAAGGTTCTAATCGAGCTCGGTAATTTCAAGAATGAGTCAGATGTTTGGCGGATACGCAATCATGTTGTCCGTGAGGCATATGCTAAGGCGATCACTGAGGCGTTGGTCGTTCGGTAGGTTTAGCGGAGCGTATATGGGGAAACCCAGTACGCTCCATTTTTGTTTCATACATTTTACATTTTCTATTTTTAATTTTACATTTAGTCTATGCGAATCGGTTGTCATGTATCTATTGCCGGAGGTATAGTGAATGCTCCTCAACGAGCGGCAGATTTGGGTTGTGAGGTTTTTCAGATGTTTACACGGTCGCCACAGGGTGGAGCGGCGCCGAAGATTGACGGCGAAGTAATTAAAAAATTCCAAGAGGAAATGACCAAACATGGTCAGGAGAATTGCTATATCCACGCGCCTTATTATATTAATTTTGCTTCGGCTAAGGAGGCAACTCGACAGGCTTCTATAAGAGTGATTCGCGAAGAACTTGAGCGGGGTAGTCTCATTGGGGCTAAATGTGTGATGACTCATTTGGGAAGTGCTAAAGATACGCCCAGAGATGAGGCTCTTAATCTGGTTGCCTATGGAATTAAGGAAATCATGAAAGGATATAAGGGCAGCACCCAATTTCTACTGGAGATTTCTGCTGGAGCCGGGAATACAATCGGCAATACTTTTGAAGAGTTAGAATATATTCGGGGTGATAATCCTAAGATTGGTGTTTGTATAGATTCAGCTCATATGTTTGCTGGGGGATATGATATTAAAACAAAGGAAGGATTCAATTCCACTATCAAGACAATTAAAGATACGGTCGGTCTTGAAAAAGTAAAAGTTATTCATGCCAATGATTCTATGGTTGGCCTTGGCGAGCGTAAAGATAGACATGACCACATCGGAGATGGTAAAATAGGAGCGGAAGGTTTTAAAAATTTGGTTAAAGCATTTTCTGAAGTTGATTTTATTCTTGAAACACAACACGATAAAGTAGTTCAAGACATTAAGAAACTTAAGGAAATAAGAAATAAAAATGGCGGAATTTTATAAATACATGAATGACGGTGGGGCTATGAGCTGGGGTGGGGCTGGTTTCAATATTTTTGGCGGAATGATGTTCGGGGGATTTATGCTACTTCTTGTCGCTTGGACTCTTTACTGGAAATATCAATCTCTTTGGTATGCGGCTAAACACGATCATAAATGGTGGTTCATTGCACTGTTGGTTATAAATACGGCAGGTATTCTTGAGATTCTCTACTTGTATGTTTTTTCAAAAAAGATGCCCGGACACAATGAGAAAAGTGTTCCGATGGTTCCATCCCAACAGTAAATAAAAAGTCCCCAATCGGGGACTTTTTATTTACGATTATTTAGGAATTTATTTTTCAATTCTCTGAATTTATCTTTAGCTATAGAGCTTCGGATATCTTGAAGCAAATTATTGAAAAACCACATATTATGCATTAGGCAGTAGCGTTGACCAGAATTATTCAAAATCCGGTTATGGCTTTTGATGAGTTTTCTTATCTCGTGGCGAGGCATCTTTGCTTTGCAAGTTTGGCAACCACACCCTTTCTCTATAACCTTTTTATCTTTAGAAAAATAACCTCTACGGATATCAATATTGCCGGTCTTCGTGTAGAGTCGGCCGTGGCGGGCTTCACGGGTTGGAATCACACAATCGAAGGTATCTATACCGCTTGAGACGGCTTCAAATATGTCCTCTATCTTGCCAACTCCAAGAAGGTGGCGCGGTTTTTCTTCTGGTAGGTGGGGCGTTATCCATTTGAGAACTTTGGATATCTGTTTTTTCGTATAGGAACCACCGATGCCGAAACCATCAAAAGGCATGGCACCTATGGATTTGGCACTCTGAATCCGCAGATCTTTAAATAATCCTCCCTGGACAATACCAAATAGGCCTTGCTTGTTTATTCTGTTCTTTTGGTTTTTGGCGTGTTCTTTAAGGCAGATCTGAGCCCATTTATCTGTTAGTTCCACGGCTTTTTTGTTGTATTTATGGTCATCTAGGGGAGAAGTAATATGGTCAAAAGCGAAAATTATGTCAGCACCGATTTTACCTTGGAGTTTTATAGATAGTTCCGGGCCGAGAAATTCCCAAACCAGACGACTTGCGATGTCGTTGGGTTTTTTAAAGTAAACACCATTCTCAGTAATTCTGATTCTACTGCGTTTATAATCCTTGTCTGTTTTAGCGTCACCTATCATGAATTTCCCAACCTTAATTTTGTCGCCGAAGGCCAGAGACAGTACCTGGAAGCCGCCGCTATCGGTCATTGTTGGAATTATGCCGAATCTAGTCAGTAATCTTTTATCCCGGTTTTTATTTTTAAGGGCGGATTTCCATAGATGAAAGGTATTGGCAATAATCATCTGGGTTTTTGTTTTCTTGATGTCTAGAGAAGACAGGTTTCTTATTTGGCCATAAGTGCCGACCATCACATAAGAAGGCGTTTTGACCGTACCATGAGGCGTGGTTAAAAGACCCAGTCGGGCTTTTGAATTTTTATCTTTTTTTAGAATTCTGAAATTCGTCATTTTTAAAAATCCCGCTGAAGCGGGATTTTACTATATTATGGCTGTCGCAGATCTTTATAATCCGAATATTCATAGATGGATCTGTAGTAAGAATCAACTCCAAAAACAGAATAGTTTTTATCAACCTGAATCTTGTGGACAACTGCTATTCCTGAAAATACTTCCTGCCACACTTTGATTGAAAATCCATGGGCGTTTATCACTAAAAATTTTCTGAAGCCCGAGACCATTATTCCGTCCAGCTCGGATAAATAAAAATCTTTTACATCAATGTGCATGGTTCCTTCCATCCTATTCATGCCCTTTTCTATGATATCGTCATCTGATATATTCGTATTCTTATCTCTAAGAAAACGCGACTCAAATCTTATTATATAATAAGCCCTATCATTGATTACTTCTTGGCCTTGCAAATAAAATCTGTATCTTTTTGGTATCTCGCTATAAAGATCGGCTATGTCTAGTCCAGAGTCTTCTATCTGGTTTTTCTTCATACCGTCTTCTTCTATTAATCTTTCCGGTGCCTTACCTTTAGGATTGTTTGTTATCTGATATATTTTAACATCATAGGGTTTAATGTTTTTATCGGGGTCGCCGGTAGTTTTCGATATCGAAGGATTTTTTTTAAGATCGTAGGTTCTTATTGTTTTTTTATAAATCAGGGAGCTTCTTTTTAAATTCTCATTTTGCGTGCCCCTGCTTATAACCTCCCTCATAACCCAAGAGGCAAATTCTTCACTTGAGGCAGGAGATTGTTGTTGGCCAATGACCGAATAGGTGCAGAATATAATTAGAAAAGCTCCGATAAACAATATTTTTTGTCTCAGAAGCTGACCTCCCCCTAGTTGCCAAGGTACTTGGGCAATATGATACCATTTATCGTCGTTTAAATCAATCTGCTAGGTCCTGTCCCATCTATGTCATAGATGTGGGGGGCTTGCCTCATTCGAGTCTAATCGTTTATAATGAAATCAAGTATGGCTAATATAAAAATATACTCAACTCCAACCTGTCCATGGTGTAAAAGAGCTAAGGCGTATTTGACCGAGAAAGGAATAGCTTTTGAGAGTGTAGATGTCTCGTCTGATGCAAATGCCCAGAAAGAGATGATAGATAAAAGCGGTCAGATGGGTGTGCCAGTTTTAGATATCGACGGAAAGATTGTGATTGGTTTTGATAAAGAAAAAATCGACAAGCTACTCGGATTAAAAAGTTAAAATTTCTAATATCTAAACCCTAATCTCTAAACAAGTTCAAAATCCAAATCTCAAAAACTTTTAGAACTTTTGAAATTTGAGATTATTTAGAGATTAGAAATTAGGATTTAGAGATTGGTATCATTATGTCAAAAAAAGAATTCAAACCGCTAGCTTATAGCGCGGATTCACTAAAGGGAATTTCACAGAAAACTGTGGAAATTCATCACGGCAAACTTTATAAGGGCTATGTGGACAAGTCCAATGATATTAAGGATAAACTTGGGCCGATTGCTAAAAGTGGGAAGGCCGAAGGTAATCAGATATACAGCGAACTACGAGCGCTTAAAAACGGGGAGTCGTTTGCTAATAATGGGGTTTACCTTCATGAGAATTATTTTTCTGTCCTTGGTGGGGATGGTGTGCCAAGAGGCGAGGTGGCTACTAGATTAGCCGAAAAATACGGTTCCTTCGACAACTTTAAGAATTATTTTTCTGCCTGTGGAATGTCTGCCCGCGGTTGGGCGGTACTGGTTTGGGATATATATGAAAAGGAATTACGAATTTTTACCTGCGATGCTCAGAATCACGGCGGTATCTGGGGAACGGTACCGATCCTATGCATGGATGTTTATGAACACTCTTATTTTATCGACACTGGTTCGGACAGGCCAGCTTATATTAAGTTGTTTTTCGATAATCTCAACTGGCATAAGGTTGAGGAGTTTTATCAGAAGGCGAAGAAGTTAGAACTAGAATGACCTTATTTTAAGGGCCTGTTTTTAATATGAAGTCCATGGTAATATGGGCTTTATGTTTTGATACTTGAAAAAGAGGATTTGGTTTTATGAAAGTCAACGAAATCTTCGGGCCGACTATTCAGGGCGAGGGGAAGTCTCTAGGGGATAGAGTTATTTTTTTACGGCTTAGTCGCTGTAATCTTGCCTGTATATGGTGCGATACACCGGAGACCTGGAATTGGGAAGATACGCTATTCAAACATCCTCGAAAATTTGATTCAAAGAAAGAAATTCATGAAATGTCTTATGTTGAAATCATGGCGGAGCTCAAAAGGCTAGGATCGGATGTAAAGAAAATTGTTATTTCTGGCGGCGAGCCGATGCTTCAGCAGGATAAATTAATTGTTCTGTTGATGATGCTGAAATTGGATGGTTACCTGGCGGAGATAGAAACCAACGGTACCATAGAACCAAGAGATGAATTTCTTGAAATCATCGATCAGATAAATTGCAGTCCGAAAACAAGCAATTCAGGCGAAGATAATACTCTCGAGATGCGTGAGAGACCAGAAGCTTTGAAAAAGTTGGTAGCCAACGAAAAGACGAATTTCAAGTTTGTCGTTAGCGGAGAGGGTGATTTGCCCGAGATCGAGGATTTTATTTCAAGGTATGGGATAAATAAAAATCGGGTCTATTTAATGCCCCAGGCCCAGACCAGAGAGGAGTATTTTGCTATTGATATAGGTGTTCAAAGAGTAGCCAATGATCATGAGCTTCAATTTACTTCCAGGCTTCAAATGTATTATTGGGGCAACAAAAGAGGGCATTAACATCCCTCTTTTTAATTTTTAGAACTTCTATCTCCAGCTGGCGAGCCAGACATGCAACTCGTAGGCTTTGGGCGATAGATTGAGCCCATAGCTTAGTGGGGCAAAGTATATGAAAGTCATTGTGCTCAGGGCAATTAAAGTTCCAACAACCCATTTGGAGCTTTTTTGTTTGTCCAATAGATACGCCAGAATAAGAATAGAAAAAATAAGAGCGGTGAAATAGTGATAAAGGAACATTACCCGCTTCACTCCAATAAAGGGCAATAGGTTTAAAATATATCCGGCTATCAAGAAAGTCGGTAGAAATTTAAGGAGATTTTTTAAATTGTAAATATAGCTAGTCAGTAAAAATATGATTGCTAAAGTCGTGGTCCACCAGATAATAGGATTTCCCATTAGATAAATACGGGCATTGTCCCGAACCCAATAAAAGATCGGTCGGGACATTAACGGCCAAGTATACCAGGCGCTTCCATAGGGATGGCCAGCATTAAGTCCTTGGTTAGCTTTATACATCTCAATGTTTAGCTGTGAAAACTTTTGGAATAGATTAGCTTCACTCGCTAATTCCTCTTTTGGTACTTGATTGCCAATCAATGTTTTCCTAAAACCCATACTCATAAAAGCATCTCCGGTACCAGATTTATTCAAAATTTTCAGGTGAATAGCAAAGAAGGCAAAATATATTAAAAAGGCGATTATGGGTAGGATGGCCAGTTTGAAAATACTTTTATATTGTCTGTTTCTTAAAGAATTAAAGAACTCGTAAATTAGGGGTAGAGCAAAGAAACTAAGCCCCGTCCATTTTATTGAAGCGGCGAGGCTGGCTGATATTGCGAAAAGAATAAGATACTTATTATCTTTGCCGTTTCTGTATTTAAAGTAGAATAATAGTGAAGCAAACCCGAATGACAGCAGGAAGGCATCCATCAATATATATATCGATTGAGTCAGGATTGCATTATCAAGGAGAACGAGCATTCCGGCTGTGAGTGCGTAGAGTGGTGCTAGGCCAATCTCTAGAGCAAGAAGAAAGATAATAGAAGGCAGTAAAGCTCCGGCTAGAGAGGGCAGAAAACGGAGTATCATATATTGTTGATCCGGATATTGGTTGCCGATGTCGGTAAAAGTAAAACCTGGCTTAAAATCAAACAACTTAGCAAATCCGGCTATCATTAACTTACCCAAGGGAGGGTGTATATCAAAGAAGTATTCGCGGGTGTAATAACCCGAAATAAACTTACCGAAGTGAACCTCATCAAACACAGTTTCGCTTGGATTACCGAAGAAGGCAAAACGAGTTAAAAGGCCAAGCGACAGTAAAATTATAATTAGCCATTTCTTGCTCATAATAAATATGATACAATATATTTATCAGAAATCACAGTAATATCTAATATCTAAACCCTAATTTCTAAACAAATTCAAAATCCAAATCTCAAAAACTTTTAAAACTTTTGAAATTTGAGATTATTTAGAGATTAGAACTTAGGATTTAGAGTTTTCTTTATGCTCGATTTGCTCATTATTGGTGGTTCGGCGGCGGCAACGACTGCAGGAATATACGGCATTAGACGAGGTTTGAATTTGAAAATAATAACCAAGGATTTTGGAGGTGAAGTTGCTACATCTGGAGAAATAGGAAACTGGCCGGGAGATGGGATGACTGATGGTATTACCTTATCTGATAAATTTAAAAAACACCTTCAGGATTACCAGGTTGATATTGAGGAGGGTGTTTCGGTTGAAAAAATTACCAAGCAAGAGGACGGTACTTTTTGTATTTCTACTAAAAAGGGTAGTGGAGCTGGAATGGCGGTAGAAAAGATGCCCGATGGCAAGGAGGGGGCTTTGAAGTGTGATTATGTGGCCAAAGCAGTCATAGTTACTACTGGCGTTCATCCTCGCGAACTTGGCATTCCTGGCGAGAAGGAATTTAGGAATAAGGGTGTCAGCTATTGTTCAACCTGTGACATGCCATTGTTTACTGGCAAGACAGTTACTGTTGTTGGGGGCGGTAATTCAGCATTGGAATCGGCCCTTATGGGCGTTGATATTTGCAAAAAAGTTTATGTTATAAATAAAAATGCAACTTTTAAGGGTGATGACGTTCTTATCCAAAAATTAACTGCTCAGCCGAAAGATAAAGTCGAGATATTATATGAAACTGGGACGAAAGAAATAGTTGGTGACAAATTTGTAACCGGAGTTAAATACACCGACAAAGGGGGCAAAGAATTTGAACTTAAAACAGACGGCATCATGGTCCATATTGGCATGGTACCTAACTCAAACATTGTTCCTGATAATGTTGAGAAAAATCCGTTCGGTGAAATAAAAGTCAATACCAGATGCGAAACAAATATTCCCGGATTATATGCGGCTGGCGATGTTTCAGATGTGCCATTCAAGCAGATAGTAATTGCGGCTGGACAAGGATGTACAGCGACACTGAGTGCGGTGCAGTATTTGAATTCACTTACAAAATAAAATGATTTACATTGGCTCAGATCACAGAGGTTTTCAGTTGAAGGAAAAATTAAAAAGCTTATTGACCGAATGGGGATATGAGTATGAGGACGTTGGTCCTTTTGAGTATAATAAAGACGATGACTATCCTAATTTCGGCGAGGCGGTGGCCAGAAAGGTTGCGGCAGATAAAGAAAGTCGCGGTATATTGATATGTGGCTCAGGGGTGGGCATTGATGTTACAGCAAATAAAATAGATGGTATCCGTGCTGGAACGATATCAGAGCCGGAGCAAGCTCGGGCCTCTGTCCATGACGAAGATTTGAATGTTTTATCTTTATCGGCCGATTTTTTAAGCGAGAACAAAGCCATTGAAATAGCTAAAGCTTTTCTTGAAGCAAAATACGGCAAAGAAGAAAGATATGAAAGACGCCTCGAAGAAATAAAAAAGATCGAATCTAATAATTAAAAAACATATGCCAAAAATATTTGTAACAAGGATGATTCCCGAAACCGGTATCAAAGCTCTCAAATCAAAGGGTTATGAAGTTGTGGTCAATGAAAAAGCCGAGAATCGATCGGCGACAAAGGAAGAGATGATTGCCGGAGCCAAGGGCGCCGACGCAATATTGTCGATACTTACCGACAAAATAGACGGCGAAGTTATGGACGCCGGCCTGCCAACTCTTAAAATAATAGCCAACTATGCAGTAGGTTTTGACAATCTTGATGTTGAAGGAGCCAAGAAGAGGAATATCGTGCTCACCAATACGCCGGGAGTGCTTACTAATACTGTTGCTGAGCACACCTTCGCTCTAATGCTTTCCATTGCTCACAGGATAAGTGAGGCCGATAGATTTTCTCGAGCTGGTAAATATCACGCTTGGGGACCGAATCTTTTGTTAGGAACCGATCTCTCCGGTAAGACGCTGGGGGTAGTTGGGTTGGGGAGAATTGGCTCTCGGGTGGCTTATCATGCGGTTAGGGGTTTTGATATGAAAGTTATTTATACTGATCCAAAGTCAAACCCCGAATTCGAGAAAGAATTTGGTGCTCAATATGCCGAGAAGTTAGATGATCTTCTGCCTCTCTGTGATTTTGTTTCTATTCATGTACCACTTCTTGATTCCACTCACCATCTTATAAATGAGGCCCGTCTAAGAATAATGAAAAGATCGGCTTACTTAATAAATACTTCACGTGGACCAATAATTGATGAAAAGGCATTAGCCAAAGCATTACGAGAAAATTTTATCCGTGGCGCAGCTATTGATGTATTCGAGTTTGAGCCGGAAATAACTCCTGACTTGAAAGAGCTTGATAATGTCATCATAACTCCTCACATTGCCTCGGCTACTGAAGAAACTCGCAATAAAATGGCCGAAATGGCAGTGGATAATATAATCGAAACGCTTGAGGGTAGAACTCCACCCAATTTAATCAAATAGTCTATGGTTGAAATTATTCCCGCAATCCTTACTGACTCTTCTGAAAAGTTCAAGGAATTAGTGCACAAGTTGGAATCTTATACTGGTAGGATCCATATTGATATAGCTGATGGAATTTTTGTTCCAAACAAAACTATTACCGGTTATGATGAAATAAAGCAGATAGAATCAGCCTTGAAGTTTGATGTTCATTTGATGGTTGAAAAACCAGAGGAACATTTGAAAGAGTGGATCCGTACTCATGCCGATCGGTTTATAATCCATGCCGAATCAAAAAGCGACCTGACGGTGTTAGTTGACGAATTACATAAGAATGGGCGGAAGGTTGGGTTAGCTTTTAATCCTGAAACCGATTCCGGTAAGTTTAAGGACCTTATAAATAAAATTGATTTTGTGCAATTTATGACTGTCCATCCGGGATTTCAGGGAGGGCAATTTGTAGAAAGCGTTTTAGAGAGAGCCCGGGAATTTAAAAATGAATACCCGAACATATCAATAGCAGTTGATGGCTCTATGCATTTGGAAACGGCCAAACTTGCAGTAGCCGCAGGAGCATCTATAATTGTTGTAGGGGGACACATACTTTTAGAGAACAGGAATGTCGGTGAAGCAATAGAAGAATTAAACAAATCATGTACGATATAATTTCTATAGGTTCAGCTACTAGAGATGTTTTCTTCAGCGTTGATGAGCTGAAGAAATTTAAGATTGATGAATTTCCAACTGGAGAAGCAATTTGCCTTGGTTCGGGTTCAAAAATTGAGATGAAAAAGATCGCCTTTGCTTCTGGCGGCGGCGGAACTAATGCGGCAGTTACTTTTGCTAGGCAAGGTTTAAATACTGCTAATATTGGTGTTATCGGTCAGGATTTTAACGGCGAAGAAATTGTAAGAGAACTTTCCGGTGAGGGGATAGATGTTCAGTATTTTCAAAAACATGATGATGATTTTACTGCTTACTCTGTGATTTTAGTTCATCCTGATGCAGAAAGAACCATCTTGTCTTACAAGGGCGAGGGTCAACACTTTAAGCCTGAATTGATACCTTTTGATAAGCTAAGTTCAAGGTGGTTTTTCCTTGATAGTTTGGGAGGGAACTTTGATGTCCTTCAAGGCTTGGTCAATCATGCCGTAAAAAATACTATAAAGCTTGCCACTAATCCCGGCGGTAAAGAGTTGGCTCACGGTCTGGAAAAATTAAAACCGCTTTTAAAAAACTTTTCTGTTATTATTATGAATCAGGAAGAAGCAGCCGGTCTCGCCAGTATAGATTATAGAGAGGAAGTCAAAATTTTTAAATTTATGGACGACATTGTTGGAGGGATTTTTGTCATGACTAAGGGCCCAGAGGGGGTTGTGGTCTCGGATGGTAAGAATGTTTACAGTGCTGGAGTGCCTGATTCCCCGGTCATTGAACGTACTGGGGCTGGGGATGCGTTTAGTTCTGGTTTCGTGGTAGAATATATTAGGTCGGGTGACATAACCAAGGCGATACAATTTGGAACTGCTAATGCCTCTTCTGTGGTGACTAAATATGGGGCGAAGGCCGGGATTTTAAAGAGTGGAGATTGGGGACCATGGCCGTTGATAGATGTAAAGGTAAAAGAAATCTGAAAGTTTAAAGTGAATCAATCCTATTCAAAATTAGCTCGTATTCTTCGAATTTCAGCGGGGGATCTTTTAGATTTGGATCAAAAAATGGCGGGGATAACTGGCCAGAAAGGAGTAATTGAAGCCATTTCACGAGAAAACGATATACTAGTTAAAAAGAGTTTAGTAGAGTTGAGTTTACCCGAAGATGCAACTGCGGATGAAATTTACGCCGCTCTAATAGGTAAGCTTACCCATGTCGACAAGCATCTTTTTGAACTCATTGATAAGCCGGATTTGGCCAATATGTCGAAAGTATGCGGAAAGATGTGTGAGGTTGCATTTCAAACCTTCACTCCTCCCAAGGGCCTGTTCATGAAAAAAGAAAAAGCGATTGAGCTTCTTAATAAATATAAACCCGACAATCTGCTGGAACATTTTAAATGTTCTTCGGTGGGTGAATTAGTTGAAAAAGAAGGTTTCGCGTCAGTGGTAAGCGCTCTTCGTTTTGCTCAAAGCGAAGAATGGATGCACAAGTTTTTTGACGAAGCCTATACCGGTTTGACACCGAGTGATTTTGAAGAAAGAGATGTAGAGTTGATAGTTCTGGATCACAAATGGCTTGAGGTGGCCGAGAAATTTCTTGCCAAGAAATATCACAATGTCAGTCATTTAAAAGAATTTGGAGTCATCTTTGTTACGCCGATTGTCATTGATTCTCCTGGTGAGACCTCAAGAATGTTTACTTTGATACTGCATTATTTACACGAAGTTCCGTTCTATGCCGGATTGTTTAGGCGGTTCATGGGTGATCCAGATTTCAATATTAAATTTAGATCATTACTAAGAGGAGATGTTCCTTCAGGTCAGATCATGAATGGCGGCAAAGTAGTCTGGCGTATTGTTCAGAGATATTTAGCTAAAGATAACGAAAATGATCCACGATTATTCGAGCCTCATGTTAATCCAGAAGCCGAGCATTGGTACAGAGCGGAAGGTGATTTTAGCCGATTAGCGAGGATGATGAAAAAAGATGATGGAGAGCTTGGCTTGAATTGCTGGACAGGACTTGATTTTGTAGGGGGCGAATTTAAAGATAGGAACGGAGAAGATCATATTGTGAGTTTTAATTTTATCGATCTGGCCATGTCTTTGGTTAAAAAGGGGCACATTAAATATCTCTATCACCACCAAGAAGCTCTCTGGAATAAAATCTTCTCCGAATATATGGGTCGGGAAACGATGAATAGAATGATCGAGGAAAATATCATTAAAGGATTCATTGAGCTATAGATGGTTAGCAGATACGGATATCCTCTCGCTACCATTCGTCCCGCCAGCGACGGGACTCATTGCGCCGCTCCTTCGCTCCCCTTCGATAGACTCAGGGACCCTGCCCGCTATGGAGATTCTGGGGGCGGCTAAAGCACGCCCCTCCAAGACAGTCGCGGATGCGCGCTACGAGGACATCCATATCCGCTAACTGTAGTAATTGCCTTTTGTCTTCTTGCGCGTTTCGAGGAGCGAACGGGCATGGTTTTTGCGAAGCAAAAGAGGTAGCGACGAAAAACAGTGAGGATTCTCGCTGGGAATCCGAGCGGTAGCAAAAGATAAAAGGTAATTACTACTACAATAGTTATGAAAACTCTAAACGAATATTTAAAAGAAGCTCGTGATGGCCATTATGCAATTGGCCATTTTAATTTTTCTACCGAGGATGTTTTGAAGGGAATTGTTGAGGCCTCTCGCGATACTGGTGCTCCGGCAGTGATGGTGGGAACTTCTGAGGGTGAAGTAGAATTTGTTGGTATGTATGAAGCGGTGGCTTTGGTTCAAGCCGTTCGGAGACATTATAACTTTCCCGTATTTCTTAATGCCGATCATTTTAAAAGTTTTGATAAGTGCCGAGAGGCGATAGATGCCGGATTTGATTCAGTAATAATTGATGAATCAAAAATGGCTTTTGCGGATAATATGGCGGCAACCAAAAAAGTTGTTGAATATGCTAAGTCGGTTGGGAAGGGCACTTTTGTTGAGGGTGAGATAGGGTACTTGCGGGGCTCGTCAGAGGTTCAGAAAAAAATCGAGATAAGTTCATCCGATTATACAAAACCAGAAGAGGCCAAAGAATTTGTATCTAAGACGGGAGTCAATCAGCTGGCAACAGTGTTTGGCAATATCCACGGAATTGTTACCGACCAAGAAGAAAAACTTGATATCGAGCATTTTAAATCTATCGTAGCGGCAGTTCCCGAGGTTTATTATGTTTTGCACGGGGCATCGGGGCTCAAAGATTCAGATGTCCAAGCAGCTATTAAAGCTGGTGTAACCAATGTCCATTTTAATACTGAACTTCGGGTGGCTTATACCGAAGGCCTCCACAAAGCTCTTCATGACAAACCTGGTGAAACTACACCCTACAAGTATCTAAAAGTTGGGGTAGATGAAATGAAAAAAGTTGTCTCTGCAAAAGTCAAAATGTTTATGGGGAAATAATCGCTTCAGGGACTAGCCCTCTTTGACCTCAGCTATATTCGCCCCATCAATAACTCAATGGTCGCCTGTTGGCGGCTTTTACTTGATTTACGAAAGTATTTTTGATAATATAATAAAACTTACAACTATGGCACAGGCACAGCACAAAATTGAATTGAATGCCGATATGAGGACCATTTTGGGTAGTAAGGTTAAGGCATTAAGGAATTCCGGATTTATCCCGGCGGTTTTGTATGGAAAGGGCCAGGAAGTTCTTAATCTTCAGGTACCAGTTAAGGATTTCTCGAAAGTACTTAAGGAAGCAGGAGAATCAACCTTAGTTTATGTTCATGTTGGTAAGGATACCTATCCTACTATTATCCACGATGTGGCCAAGGATCCGGTTAAGGATAATATAATCCACGCCGATTTTTATAAGGTTAGTTTGACTGAAAAAATTAAAACTAAGGTGCCGGTTGTTTTTGTTGGCGAGTCTCCGGCGGTTAAGGATTTGGCCGGTATATTTGTTAGAAATTTAAACGAGCTTGAGGTTGAGGCCTTTCCTCAGAATTTGCCTCATGAAATATCAGTAAACATCTCATCTCTTAAGAATTTTGGTGATCACGTACTAGTTAAAGATCTTAATCTGGGATCGGATGTTAAAATAGAAGCTGATGCTGATACTATCTTGGCCACTGTCCAAGAACCTAAATCTCAAGAGGAGCTCGATGCCGAGTTGGCCGCTCCTACTGCTGGTGTTGAGGATGTGAAGATAATAGAGAAGGAGAAACCAGAAGAAGCTCCAGCAGAAGAAGCTACTCCAGAAAAAGCGGCCGAGTAGGTCGCTTTTTTATTTAACAAAAACCAAATAAACTCCGACTGCTAGAGTTGAGAAGGCGAGGGCGGGGAGGATTCTTGAAGGAAAGTGGCGAGAGAGCCACTTTTTTAATTTGCCGCCCCAGCCGGGTCGGGGAGTAAAGATGGGGGATTTGATGTCGAGTTGTTCCATATTAACCTTGTTGAATGTTGCCGACTAATTTGTCGATAATCTTATCAAGATCACCGTTGAGAATGCGGTCAATGTTGCCCCAACTCTTTTGAATACGGTGGTCGGTAATCCGATCTTGGGGGAAATTATAGGTACGAATTTTTTCGGAACGATCACCGGTGCCGATTTGTTTTCGTCGTTCATCAGTCACATTACCGGTTTCTTCAATTCGTTTTATTTCAAGAAGTTTGGTTCGCAAAAGATCTAGTGCCTTTTCTCGGTTTCCATGTTGAGTTCTTTCCTGACGACAGGAGACGACAATGCCGGATGGTTTATGGGTAATTCTGACTGCGGTTTCTACCTTGTTGACATTTTGGCCTCCGGGGCCGCCAGCACGAGAGAAGCTCACTTCTAGCTCGTCAGGTCTAATGTGGAACTCTTTTTCCGTTGCTTTGGCTAACACGGCTACAGTGGCAGTTGAAGTGTGAACCCGGCCTGACTTCTCAGTTTTAGGCACTCTCTGGACTCGATGAACGCCCGATTCATATTTCATTTTGTCAAAAACCCCCGGTCCCTTCAGTTCGAATACCATCGATTTGTAACCGCCCACACCGTTCTGGTTATAATCAATAACTTCAGATCCCCAACCTTTGTTAGTGGCGTAGCGTTTGTACATATTGAATAAGTCCGATGCAAAAAGGGCGGCCTCATCGCCGCCAGTTCCTGCTCGGATTTCAATTATTGCCTCGTTAGACATGTTTTACTTAGCCCTAGTTTTGGTGTGGGCTTTTTCCATTCTTTTCTTGAATTTCTCAACTCTTCCTCTCGTGTCAACTATCTTCTCAGTGCCAGTATAGAAGGGGTGGCACTTAGAACAAAGGCCAACGCTCGATTCTTTAGCGGTAGAGCCCATTGTCCATTCTTTCCCGCAGGCACACTTTATTTTGGCATCTGGGTGATATTGTGGGTGGGTGTCTTGTTTCATTATGTAAGATATTCTATTACAACTTGCTTTTAAAAGCAAGATTTGGTATTATTTGCAGATATTATGCCAGAGTCATTATTACAAATGAATTATGAGGATATGCTAAAGGTGGGCATGCATTTTGGTCGCAAAAAAACAGTGTTCAACCCAAAAATGAAGAAATACGTCTTTACTATTAAAGAAGGTATTTGCATAATCGATCTTTTTAAAACTGAGTCTGAGATTAAAAATACCGCCCAATTTATGAAGCAAATTCTGGCTGATAATGGCTTAATACTGTTTGTTGCTATTACTAAACAATCAGTTGATTCGGTAAAAAAGTTAGCTGAGTCTCTGAATATGCCCTATGTTGTGGATAGATGGCTGGGCGGTACCCTTACAAATTTTAAAGTTATATCAGGCAGAGTTAAAAGACTCGAAGAGATGGAGCATGAGCATAAATCTGGAGGATTAGATAAATACACTAAGAAAGAAAGATTAATGTTTGAACGGGAAATGAAGAAGATGCAGACGAGATTTGGTGGCTTGCGTAAGCTGACCAAACTTCCCGATGTAGTTTTTGTTTCTTCTCTAAAAGAGAGCGCTTTGCCAGTTCATGAAGCTAAGATTGCCAAGATTAAAGTTATTGCTATTACCAATACAGATGCTAATCCTGAAAGTGTTAGTTATGCAATTCCGGCCAATGACCGATCTAAAAAGTCAGTGGACTTAATAGTGGAAACTCTTAGTAACGAGTTGGTAAGATAGTTTTTACTACGCCTGCCTGCCGGCAGGCAGGCGCTACGCTCATAGATAATTATGGCAACAGAAATAGACAAAATAAAGAGTCTTCGTGACAGTACGGGGCTTTCGTTGAACGAGATTAAAAAGGCCTTAATCGAAGCCGAAGGAGATGAGGGTCGGGCCAGAATAGTACTCCAAGAACTAGGAGTAAAAATGGCTGCTAAAAAATCATCTCGTCAAGTGAAAGAAGGAGTGATTGAATCATATATTCATAATACTCGTAAAGTTGGTTCGATGATTATATTACTTTGCGAAACTGATTTTGTGGCTCTAAATTTGGAATTTCAAAAGTTAGCCAAAGATTTGGCGATGCATGTGGCTGCTATGAAGCCAGGAAGTGCCGAGGAGTTCCTCGAGCAGGCTTTTATTCGCGATCAGGATATCACAGTTAAGGATCTCGTTAATCAGCATATTGCTAAATTGGGCGAGAATATACAGATTGATCGGTTCGAAATATTCGAGATTTAACTTGAATTAATATGTTCTTACTTATACCCATTTTATTCCTTATTTTTTCTACTGTCGGAGTAGCGGTCATAGTATTTCGTAAGAAAGGCTATCTTAATAAACTGTCTATCCTCAATGCTAACGGAAATGGTGAGAGTGCTGTCATTGGTTTTAGTTGGAAGTCATATGGTACTGATTTTTTTCCCGAAATAAAAGTTCTAATCGATAGAATAGAATTTAGTAGATATAGGGGTCATTGGTTAGTTGAAATAGAGAAGTTTTTAAGGAAAGCCAGGGTTTTATCTCTCAGAATGGATAGAGTATCCGATGTCCTGATAAAGAAAATCAGGAGAATCCATCTTAATGACAAATTGAACGGCCACGCCTCCAGGGAAACCGGAATGGTAGAAACCGATGGGGAAGTAATAGAAAATCATAAAACAGATACAGCGGTCGGTCCGACTACTATGAGCACGACTTTTCTTAAGAATGAGGAGGAGCGTTTAATTATCGAGATAGCCAAGAATCCTAAAGATGGAAGACTGTATGAACAATTAGGCGATCTTTATATTGAGATGAATAATTTCGTTGATGGTAAGGAATCCTATGAAGCGGCAATAGAACTAAGTCCTCAAGATGAATCTCTCAAGCAAAAGCTCTCATCGGCTCTGGAGAGAGTGAATAGTAAGAACTAATCTTCTCAAGCTCTAATTTCTCTGGTAAAATGTGATATAATAAAGCCACCTTAGCTCAGTTGGTAGAGCGCCACTTTTGTAAAGTGGATGTCGTCAGTTCGAATCTGACAGGTGGCTCCAGGGGCAGTACATTGTCATTAAGGTGTGGCGTATAGCCAGTCGCTGTGATATAATGAGTTAATGATTAATCGAGAAAGTGAGCTTGTTAAAGCTCTTTATAAAAAAGAGTGGGGTGGTCCGGATATAGCAAAAAAAGTAGGGTTAAATATACGTCAGGTTTATAGGATATTGGATAAATTAGGCGTTAAGAGGAGAACTGTTTTTGAGTACAATAGGCTAAAATTTTTAAAAAGCCCATTATCTTATAGATTCAAAGATCAGCTATTGAATAAAGAAAGGGAGCTTTTAATTGCTGCGCTAATGCTTTATTATGGAGAGGGAGCCAAGACTAATAAAACCGTTGATTTTGCAAATTCGGATCCACAGATGTTAAAGATTTTTTTGAAGTTTTTGAGGAAAATATGTCGAGTCAATGAAAAAAGATTAAGATTTTACTTGTATTGTTTTTCTAACCAAAACTCAGAAAAGTTAATTGAATTTTGGTGTAAGACATTAAAAGTTAAACGGGAAAGTTTTACTAAGCCATATATAAGAGATTTTAATGATAAGAATACTAGAACTATGGCTTACGGCGTGTTGCATATAAGGTATAGTGATTTAAGACTTTTGAATAAAATCCTTTTATTAAATTCAAAATTAGTAAAAGAATTAGTATAAATTAACAAATTATTGGGGGTGTACTCAAGTAGTCAACGAGGGTAGACTGTCGGAAGGCAGCTTTTTGTCGAAAGGCGGATTGAAACTCTCTGGGATAACGGTGAAACCTTAACGTAAAGTCGAAGGTAATACCGTGGGAACCTTGTACAAAACGAGGAGCTCCGTAGAGACTAGATACCAGAGTCCCGCACAGATTAATTCTACGGGAAAGATATAGTCCACGCCTCTGGGAAACCACAGGATAAGTGAAATCTACTGGCCATGTGCCTACGCAGGTGCAAATCCTGCCGCCCCCACCTGGATTTAATTTAAAGAATTTATTCAATTGCCGTTGTAGCTCAGCGGTAGAGCAACTCCATGGTAAGGAGTAGGTCGTCGGTTCAATCCCGACCAACGGCTCAGCAGTTGACAAGTTACTACTTCGGGTGTATAATTAACAACATACGCAATTTCTTTACTATCTCTAGTCAAGATGATAAAATTCAAAACATCAAATAAACATAATTTAAAAAATATGAACAAGAAACAAATTGTTAGTGTCAGTTCGTTGGTCGTAGCGGTCGTTTTATTTTCAAGCCTGTTTGTGGTTTCAGCTCTAGCTAACCACTCATGGGGCTTATATCATTGGGGGCGGACAGTTAATCCGTTTACCCTCAAGCTTGGCAATAATGTCTCTTCTGCTTGGGACAGTTATCTAGCGACAACTTCAAGCGATTGGAGTCAATCAAGCGTTCTTGATACTGTGGTAGTCTCTGGCAGTACTAGTCCAAAAACATGCAAGCCAGTTTCTGGCCGTGTGGAGGTTTGTAATAATAGGTACGGAAGAAATGGTTGGCTTGGCGTAGCCAGTATTTGGATAAATAGCTCTGGCCATATTACCCAAGGTACAGCCAAGATGAACGATACTTATTTCAATAGTTCGCCCTATAATACTTCTGTTTGGAAAAACTCCGTTATGTGTCAGGAAGTTGGACATGTATTTGGCCTCGATCACCAAGACGAAGATTTTAGTAATACGCCCCTAGGCACATGTATGGATTACTCAAGCGATCCGACATTGAACCAGCATCCTAATCAACACGACTATGACCAGCTGGAGGCTATATATGGCCACCTCGACTCCACCAATACAGCAAGCCAGGTAAGTCTTTCTAAGTTAGGACAACTCATTAGAGCTGGTACAAAAGAGGTGAGTGCCGAGGAAAACGAGGAATGGGGCAAAGCAATTCGTAAATCACATGACAAACAAAATTCACTTTACGAAAAAGATCTAGGCAAAGGAGAAAAAGTCTATACCTTTGTTATCTGGGCAGATCAGAGCCATAAATAAACTGATAAGAAACCAAAAACAGCTCCCTAGGGAGCTGTCAGAAGCGATTTGCGTAGAGATTTTTGAGAAAATTGGTTGATCTAGCATCATATCACCTCATCAGCCATATATAACCCGGCTAGATAAAGTATCGGTATCTTTAGTCTTTTTGCTTGTTCATGTTCCCAGCTGGCACCAAAAGAACTCTCCCAGCTGGGCAGAAAGCACATCAAGCTTATAAATCCAGTTCTGAATATTGGCAGATAGAACTCTTCCAGTAGGCGCACTCCTTGCAATTCAGGGCCTGATTTATAAATTCGCTCCATATCGTTTTCAAATGGCATTTGGTTAAAAACTATTAAGCCATCAGTTACTACTCGCTGAATTGCATGCGAGACAACAATTAGATTTTCCCGTCTTGATTTTTTACTGCTGGTCGAAATTGGACCGCACAACATAGCGATTGGCCGGGGTGCAAAATCATCATTCATATCTTCTAAAATATCCAAAGCCACCAGAAGGAGGTCTTTATAATCTTGCGATTCTTTAATGGCCAGCACTCTTTCTACGGTGTAGTATCCCAGCATTTTTCCTCTTTGTGAACGAGCTAAAATATAGTATATAATTCTCTAATATTGTGCAATGATTACAATTGTGATAGAATGTCAAAGCTAAATTAGTACAACGAGTAAACGAATTGGTATGCCGTCCGCCTTCGCTAAAGCTTCGGCGAGATGTCATATTTACGACCAATCTCTTTGCTCTTGGGTAAATATGCCACAAGATAATTTATTAAGGATGAAGTGTACAATTTGTAAGCAAGCCAATTATTATACTTCTAAAAATAAGAAAAAGGTTGAGCGCAAGCTTGAATTTAAGAAATTCTGCAAATGGTGTAGGAAGGGGACTCCCCACAAAGAAGCCCGAATGACAGGCTAGAATCCCTGCGCTTAAAAATGCGAAGCCCCGAGAATATAGGGGCTTTTCGCATTTTTAATCCCGGTGGGTTTGCCCAACTTCTTCGTTAGAATATTGCGTTTGTATTCGTCGTATCTAAAGTACGCCTCACACAAGCCTCATATTTTGCCTTGAATTCAGACAAACGCAATGATTCTAGGATAATAGTTCTACTTATTTTAAGTTGAAATAAGTTAACGAAAACAGTAAACTTTAATGGGAGTGGCCGTTCTGGCCCTCTCAAGGGAGGATTCGTTCAGTGGTAGCCCCGCCATGGCGGGGTCCAAAACTATAACAATTTGGGAGTGTCGTCCAATGGCTAAGACTCTGGTCTCCAAAACCAGGTATCGAGGTTCGAATCCTCGCACTCCCGCCAAAATTGCATGTACCATAGAGGTATGATTAGTCTGTTCTGAAACTCAGAAACAGGAGGCAGAGATGAGTTACATAACAATCGGGTTGCTGGTGTGTGCAGGTGCCCTTTTCTTCAACGGCCTTGTGCAGTTGGGAAAGGGTAACAATTTGAGGGGCTTGCTCTCTGTCGTAGCCGCTGTTGTGACAGCAGTGGCCGTGGCCACCAAGTAAGCGACTCTGATAGCGCGAGGGTTGGCGGCCCACTTACAAGGTGGGCCCTTTGTTTACCTAGAAACTAAAAACGGCAAGAAAAAGATATCCTTATTTAAGGCAATCCAAGTTCTAACATCCTTCACGACTGCCGCCTTCGGTCCGCCGAAGCGGACCTATGGCGTGGCAAAGTCCGCTAAGGTTTGCGAAGGCGACAAAACTTATAAAACCATAGGTTGACATTGGTAATCAATTTTTTATACTTTATTTATGAAGAAGAAAATTACAATTGATACTCTGGCTCGCATGACACAAGATGAATTTTCTCGAGTCGGAGAGCGTCTTGATAATATGGAAACTCGTTTTGATGCTCGCTTTGACAAGTTAGACTCTTCATTAAAAACTGTTCTCGATGTTGTTTTAGAAATACCTTCAAAAAAGGCTTTTGAGCGTTTGGATAATAAAGTTCAGACATTCGATGCCAGGTTAACATCAGTTGAAAGAAAGGTCGGCAAATAACTATTTTAAAGACACTTCGTATTAAAAACAGAGCCCCATAAGTCGGGGTTATTTTTGTGGTCAGGGGAGTGGGAATCGAACTCTTGACTGTACGATTAGTTAGTATATAGTGTACCCAGAACTTAATACAATTCAAGGAGATAGTTATGACATGTAGTGATGCTAATTCCAAAATACTCATTCAAAGAGTTTCTGCTCGAGAAAAATTCCTAAAGAAAGTAATGAATTTTGTAGAAAAACTTGTTCAAGAAAAAGGCAAAGTTATGAGAAGAAGTCAGGGTTCAAGTAATACCCATGTTGTCATGGAATTGCTTAATTTTGGAGATTTTTCTTTCAAGACCGATTGGGGTCAGACCATGTTCGGCGGTAATGACGTTGAAGTATGGTATCACCCTAGTTCAAGTTTTAAAGACAGAAAGAGATTTGATCCAGTTTTTAGCGTTTATTATCAATGTGCAAGGTTTGAAACCGACGATTGTAAGGTTAATACTTTTGATGAAAATCTTACATGGCAATCTGCGTTCATCAACGCGATGAGGAATAGGAAGAGAATATTGGCAGATATGAAGAAGAAGGAACGAGATACTAGGCGCAAGGATTTGTCTGAAGCGAAGAATCAAGAGAAAGCAGCCTTACTCAAAAAGCGGGCTGAGAAACTCAATGTTTAGGTAGGTGATGTACGGCTGACCATTATGTCAGCTTTTTATTTATCTGGCTAGAAAAGGCAAGTAAAATGAGTTATAGTTATCCATAATATGGAAAAAATAATCAACGGACCTAATTTTATTATGCCAGTTATTGAAAGAGAAACCGGTGAAATAGAAAGAGTGGGGGAAGAAGTTTTTGGCAACATAAATAAAGAAGAATTTCTCGCACATTTTTTAAAGGTGGCCAAAACCTCATCTCTAGTTGAACTCTCAGAAGATTTGTGGGAAAAACTCGAGAATACAGATTCTTACGATATTCCTTTAAATGATTGGTCTTTGGTTGAGGAGCATGCAGTCGGGGGTCATCCTGACCATCCTCGGGATTGGCGGTGGTATAAGAAACTATGCGAAGAGGGAGACTCTATTGAAGCACCGATAGTGGTTAAGAAGGGGAATCTATTGCATCTGGTAAGCGGTAACACTCGTTTAATGGTTGCTCGGGTTCTCGGCCTCACTCCCAAAGTTTTACTTGTTGAGTTAGATGACCAGAAATAAATCAAAAAATCCCGCGAGGGATTTTTTAGTAGGGTACTGTTTCGCCTAATTTAGTTCTAATTCTCTTTCTAGTTTCATCAACACTCAGAGCTTGCGTGCTATCTAAAAAGTTTATTTTTCTAACCCTACCTTCTATATCAATCTGGAAGATTGAATATCCTCGATTGTGTAGAAATTCGGCTTCAGCAAATACTCCGGCGCCCCATTTTCCATCTCGGAATGGTAGAAATATGCCCGCGCTACAAGATGGGAGTACTTCTTTGTAATAATAATCCATACCGTTACCATAAAATTTCTTCCAGAATTGGTAGCCGTCTTGATGATATTCCTCATTTGGGTTTTCAATGAACCATCTGGGGAAAACTACAGATATTCTTTGCAATAACCGATTCTCGAGCTCGGTATCGTAAGTATTGATCGGGTGGCCGAAATATATTCTGTTTTGCATTATCTAGACCCTCCTCGTATCTTCTTACTAGATATACCATACAAAAAAGAATAATCAAATTTACCCTTGCCATATCTAATTGTTTTGTTATCATTTGGCCAAAGTACATTGAAAACATGGAGGATAACTGATGGCGAAACGGAAGAAAATTCGTGTTCGTGGGAAGGCCAACTCTGTAAAGCCAAGATTCAAGAAAGTTAAGCCGGTTATTGAAATAAAACCGGTACCTAAAAATGAAGATGTTCCAAGGACCCAAGCTGATGTCACTCCGCCGGCAGTTCCAGTGGTAAAAAATGTTGTTCAGGAATCGGTACAGAAATCTGAAAACCGAACTTCATTAGAGGTGGCTGTTGTTTTAAGTAATTTTAGGGTACCTCATCATGATGAGAAAGCAATCCAGCTTGCCCTGATGCATATTAAGGATCTGGATGTTGCTAAAATCTTTTTTAACGGCGATATTATTGACTACTATCATCGGTCCGAGATTGATAGAAATCCACTTCGTATCTTTACGGTCAAAGAAATATCTACCGTACACTCTGAGATAGAGAATAGGGTCAGGGCGCAAGAGGTAAGAATTCAAAATAAGGAAAATGATCTAGCCGAGGAAAATGAGCGTAAACCTCGCAAAATAAAGACTTTGACTGAGGGACAGCTCGATCGTTTTGTTAAGAAAGAGATTCAGGAGAGAGCCCACAAAAAGGAACTTGAACAGCTTTTTGGGGTGATGAAGTTGTTCCGCGATGCTCATCCAAATGCTGATTTAGTGTGGATCTGGGGGTGTCAGGAATTTTATCTCCATAAATATCTTGATAAATACTATCCTGATCTGATAGATGAGATTGATGATTTTTGCAGACAAAATAAAATCCAGAGAGTATTTAATGGTACCAGAAATAATACCTATCAATATGGGCCACTAGTAGTGGGTCATTGGTTTCGTGGCGGATTAAACAGTCAATCCGGGTCTGTTGCTCATCTATTAATGGATGATGAGGGTGTTTCTCTGATCCAGGGTCATACTAATCGTGGTGGTTGGACTTGTCGGACTCTTCAGGGTCCAAAGCCTAGATTTATATCAGCTTTTGAGAATTTTTCTTTGTGCAAGAGGCCTACTGGCAAGAACTGGCAGTTAGGTTATTCAGTAGTCTATAGAGAGAAAGATAAGAGAAGATTCCAGGTATTTCAAGTGCCTATTGCTAATTACGGACTTTTTTGGGGGCTCAAGGAATATAGACTTGATCCGACAAAAGTTGGCGTTTGGGAAACGGCAGTAGCGTTCAGTGATATCCACTTTAGATTTGAAGATCCGCTAGCGTTAAATGCCACCTTGGAGCTTACAGAAGAACTTCAGCCAAGCATCATTTTCGTTAATGGTGATGTTCCCGACTTTCCTGATATTTCTAGGTTTGCTAACTCTCCCCTAGATATTCTTACCGATGATGATCTTGCAAACCTTGGAAGCTTAGTGCTGGAAAGTAAGCAACAAGGTCGAAGCAAGAAGTATATTAAACCGCGCCTCCAAAGAGATTTTGAGAGAATCTATGAATTTTTTAAGGATTTACGCCGGCGTTGCCCCAAGTCTCGCATAGTTTGGGTTTATGGTAATCACGATCATCGTATGCAGGGTTATATTGATGAAAACGCCAAGCACCTTGCTGGTGTCCGTCGGCCCGGAGACAAGGGCGAAATATTGTCTTTAGCCGAAATTACAAAAGTCGCAGAATTTAGCGTGGAGACTGTTTACAGCGGTTTGATTGAAAGCTCCACCACTTATGGCGACCTGCTAGTCGGACATTTTTATAGGGTTTCTAACAAATCATCTTTTACCGCTAGAAGCTTAATTCGAGACAAGAGTCAGTCTTTACTTCAGCCCCATGTTCATAGAATGGGAGCTTGCTATAAAACATTACTTGATGGCACAGTTTTGGTCGGAGTAGAAATGGGCTGTCTATGCCGTTTAGATCCTCATTATATGCAGTATCCTAACTGGCAGCATGGTTTAGTAGTGATTCATAAGAAAAAGAATAGTGGCAGATTCTATCTTCAGCCAATTCAGATTATTGACGGTGCTTTCCTATTCGGAGGCAAGAGATTTGGTCGTCCAAGTTCTGGCAAGGAAGACTCTTCTTATGATAGCGAGAAAGGCGATAATAAAGTCGATGAAAAAAAGTCTAAGTAACCCCGCCATGGCGGGGTTTTTAATATACATCTATCTTTAATTTTCTTATCTGAGGTTTTTCAGGAATTTTTGGGATTGATTTTCTCACTCCTTTGCTTGAGTCTAGCTCTCGCATAATATTTTCTATATCAGCCACTTTGTACACTCTATAGTTATTAAGAGGGTGGCGGTGAGCGGCGAGTTTACCTCTGGCGTCCCAATTCCGCACCGTCAGAGGTGTAACTCCTAATAGTTTGGCTACTTCTTTTACAGTCAATAGATCTTTTGGCATCGCGTCGAGGGCCCCAAATATTTCAAATGAATTATCATAAAGAAGTTCCTTTCTTAACTGCTTCCGAGAGATTTGCTTCTTTGTGAGAATTCATTGATAACAGATAATCGGCCGTCAAGCGGAGCGAGACGTTGCCGATGAAATTATCTGTTAGAAATATTTAGGGTCGCTGTTATATTAATGTTTATACACCTTTTAATTTGGACTGACAATGTGGACATCTTAATAGTAAGCGTTAAAATAGAGTATGATCTCTGAAAAGAAAGTTTATAACAAAAAGAACATCTCAACGGCCAAGGCAGTTCTGGCGGCAATGTGGCATCTCAAAGAAGCCGGCAAAGATAAACTATTCTCTCACAAATATGTTCGATTTTTATGCCAAGACAAACATAAGAATACCTATCGAAGCTGCATTTTTAGACTTTGCAAAACTAAACTACTAAAAAGAGACTACAACAATGTACTTGCCCTGACTGATAAGGGGGCGGGGCAAGCACTGCCAGCTTTTATAGAAGCCGAGTCAATTTTACACAAGAAAGATAATCAGTATTGGGATGGCGGGTGGCGGATGGTATTTTTTGATATTCCAGAGAAGAAAAGAAAATACAGGGATTACTTGCGGAAAATATTAAAGTTAGTTGGGTTTCATGAATTTCAAAGAAGTATCTGGGTATACCCTTATCCCGTACCCGCATTTTTAAAAGATCTTATGTTCGAGAAAAACATTAAGCCCTATGTTCGGTTTGTGACTACTAGTTATGTCGATAATGATAAAGACCTGAGGATTATTTTTGGTCTTTTTGGGGAAGACCAGATTCCGCATAAATGATAGTTCTATATTACTACGGTCGTACTGATGTAGAACAGTTGTTGATATTAACCTACTTGTTATTTATTTTTAGTGATATATTAAAGCTAAACATACTACTAGTTTTAATAGTAAATTAAATTTAGGACCTATGTGTTTAAGCCAAGTTCGAGGTACTAAAATATGTCACATAATAATTTAAATGACTTCGTGGCTAGAATGCATAAGTTCTGGTCAAAAATGGATCTTAGCTTTTGGAAAAAAGATTCTGAAGAAACAGATAGCTCGAATGTTGAGAATACTCACTCAGAAATTAGACATGATTTTTCTAAGCCTTTTGAATCGGTAGTTTCTCCTAAATCTGAGCCGGAGATTAAGCTTGAACCATACCAACCAGAACCAGCTGATCCAGAGAAATCAAAATTCTATAACAATATTAGCAGGCGGGTATTATATGTAGGTGTTGTTCTTTTACCCTTATTCTTTCTACCTTTTACTCCCGACGTACTAAATGCTAACAAACAGTTACTTCTTGTGGCTGTGGCCAGTATTAGCTTAATCTCTTGGTTGCTAGGCGTAGTCTCATCTGGCTATTTAACTTGGCGCAACAACCCAGTAGATAAGGGCCTGTTAGCTTTACTAGGGGCTTTTGTATTGGCATCAATCTTCTCGGTTAATAGTTTTAAAAGTATCTTTGGTTCAGGTAGTGGTTTGAGTAATTCCTTAGTTTCAATAATTTCCCTTACTATTATTTATTTTCTTTTAGTAAATACTTCCGATGATAAAGGTCGGGTTTTTAAATCACTGATCGGTATCTCGATGCTACTTGCTCTGGTGTATGGTTTGATTCAAACATTTGGTGTTCATATTTTTAGGTTCTCCTTTGCCATGTCTAAGTCATTTAACACTGTTGGTTCCGTGAATACTTTGGGCCTCTTGGCTGCTATCGGATTGCCATTCTTTAGTAAAAATAAATTCGATTTTGGTTTTAAGATAGCCAAAAGTTTTCCCATTGAGAAAATAGCCACCATAATCTCCCTATTTATTTTGGTTATTTTGAACTGGTGGGTTCTTTGGGCAGTGGTTATGGCTGGTATGGTGTCTATGATAGTTTTTGAGAATTTGGGCAGAGGTAGATTTAAGCTTCGAAGAATTCTTCTCCCCATGATGGTAATTGTTCTGGGGGTGTTCATGATGATTATAAAATTTGATTTCACCCCGTTGAAGAAGAATCTACCTGCTGAGATTGCTCCTTCGTTTAAATTCTCAGGTGATGTGCTAACCTCTGTTTTAAAGGAAAAATTGGTTTTTGGATATGGACTTGAAAATTTTTCAATAGCATTTGATAAATACGGAGCCAGTAATATTAATAATACATCTTTTTCTGACACAAGATTTTTTGATGCTACATCAGAGATACTAACACTTCTTGTTGAAGGCGGTTTGATTATGGGTGTTGCCATCGTCTTCCTTCTAATTTCCATTAGTCTTTTACTCTGGCGCTTCAAAAAGTTTATTTTAATGGGTCAGGATATGGAATCGCTCCGAGGAGATATTGGTATACTAGCTTCGTTTATAGCCCTTATCGCTGCACTTTTTCTTTATCCATTAAATTTGACCATGACCTTGCTGTTATATTTATTTATGGCACTTTCAGTTCTGGTTGTTTTCGGCGATGAACGCAAGGAGTTCAACATTGAAGAAAGGGCGTCACTTTCTCTGGGTTCTTCTCTGGGTTTTATAGGTGGATTAGTATTAGTTCTTGTCGGACTCTATTTTAGCGCCACGATCTATATAAGTAAAGTTACATATGCTCAAGCAATTGCCGATTCTGATCATCAGCAGACAGCTGCGCTTCTCGTTGATTCTATAAATTGGAACAATAGGGACGATGCTTATTATAGAACTGCCTCTCGAACTGCTTTACAACTTCTAGAGAAGGAATTAAATACACCCGCTAACAATGAAAGAAATGCTAGGGTTCAAAACTATGTAAGTAGTGCGGTGAGTCTGGCTAAACAGGCTACCGATGTAAATCCAAGAGAATCTCTAAATTGGGACAATCTAGGTTTTATTTATCAGAATCTTTCAGCCATTGTTGATGGCGTAGATAAGTTAGCCGAAGATGCTTACTTAATGGGGGCTAAGCTTCGTCCCGGCGACCCCGCCTTCACATATAAAATCGGCATGCTTTATCTATCAACATTTGATAGATATAACCAGTTGAATCCAAGTCTTCGTGCGAATGTTGCAAATGAATCTCGGGTAGCTCTAGCTAAGGCGGCGGAGTATCTTAAAAAGAGTACTGAGTTGTCTAATAATTTTGGATCTGCTATTTATAACCTCGGTGTTGTTTATGAGAGGCAGGGAGAACTTGCTGAGGCAATACAACAGCTTGAAAAGGTTGCTCCGGCCAACAATAATCAGCCAGGTCTTGCTTTTGAGCTCGGCTTACTATACTATCGGGCTGGAAGAAAGGATGACGCTTTTAACACTCTACAAAGAGCCGTAGTTCTTGCTCCAGATTATTCCAATGCTCGCTGGTATCTCGCTCTTATTCTTGAAGAAAGAAAGGATTTTGACGGGGCGATTCAACAGCTTGAAAAAATACTTAGTGTCGATGTTAATAAAGATAACCCCGAGGTTATTAACAAGCTTGATGAGCTAAGAACCGGCAGAAATAAGACACCGCCGGACAAGATACTTGACCAACAACCTCTTCGATAATATTTCACCAGTAAAAGCAACCGTCATTTTTGTGGCGGTTGCTTTTACTTTCTTTTTTTCCGTAGTTACTTACCTAGTCTATGCCCCAGTTATAAGAGGAGATTCAAGCCCGGTAGAAGTAAATATCGAATCAGGAGATGGATTAAAAATAGTAGCAGGAAAACTTTATAATCTAGGGCTTATTCGTAGTGAATCGCTATTGGTACTTTATGTAAAAGTCAGAGGGGATGAGGATAGTTTAAAGGCAGGACGCTATCTGTTTTCTAGATCTATGAATATTCCAGTTATAGTATTATCAGTTGTTTCTGGTAATTCAGAAACCGAAGACACTGAGATAACAATACCCGAGGGGTTAAATGTCTGGGAGATAGATCAAAAGCTGGTTCAATCAGGATTAATTTTGGAGGGTGAATTCTCTTCTAAGTATTATCAGGAGGAGGGCTATTTGTTTCCGGATACATACAGATTAAATTCAAGAGAGGACACGAAGATTGATCTGCGAGAGTTGAGAGAAAAGATGAAAAGTAATTTTGAAAAGAAGGTATTCGGCGCCTATAAATCATTAGCTGAAAACGATGGAAGCTATTTAGTTATTGCATCAATTCTCGAGAAAGAAGCCAAGACAGAAGAAGATATGAGACTTGTTTCTGGAATAATTCAAAACAGATTATCGATCGGTATGCCGCTAGAGATTGATTCGGCGGTTGTTTATGGCGCCTGTGTACGAGAGTCGGTTAAAACAAATTATACTAAAAATTGCGATGTTACATTTCAGGGTCCGGCAGTAGAAATAAAAATTGATTCCCCATATAACACCTATATGCGGAAGGGTCTTCCTCTGGGACCGATTTCTAATCCTGGACTGAAAGCTATTGAAGCCGCACTAAATCCCAAGGCAAGTGACTACTTATTTTATCTATCAACTCGCGATGGTAGTCAGATAATATATTCAAAAACTTCAGCGGAGCATGGGGCTAATCGGAGAAAGTATCTCGGTATATAAAAAGCCCGCCTTGCGATTTATCGCTTAGCGGGCAGACCCATCTATTATTTTGTATCCTTACGGCCGAGTTTGTAATTATCTATCACAATAAATACAAACACTATAGACCAGGCTAATATTGGCCTGGCGTAGATGTTATTTATCAGTACTGCATATGCGCCAAGGAGTACAAAGACTGCCTTGACAATGATGGACTTATTAAATCCGATTTTTCTAAATAGAAAGGCAAAAATAGGATTTCCTTCTTTGTGGCCATTTTTTAGGAATAAATGCGTGCTATGAACATCCAGAATGTTAACCGATATCCAAAATATTATGATTAACCACAGATTTAAGTTTATGGCTAAAATATCTAGTGAAATTTGTACTAAAAAATATAGCCAAAGAGTATATAACAGATATCACCCCAGTTGTTAAAAGGCTGGATTTTTAAATTATATACATAGTATTTAATTTTGTCTACTTAGTTGACTTCTATATCTGTTTTTGCTAGTATTCAGGCACCGTAGACAAGGAGCGAACAAGTAAGACTCCTCGAGGCAAGCCAGTTTTTAGCTGGGATAGGTCGATCTGCGGTAAGCAGATTTTTTGTTTTAATTAGATAAAATATGAAAAGTAAAGCACAAAAAAGTGAGGAATTAGTTAAGCTTAAGAAGAAGTTGCCGGAATCAAAACTATCCGTCTTTACCTCTTTTTCTAAGTCTGGAGAGAAGGGTTTGTCAGTTGCTCAGATGACCGAGCTCAAAAGATTATTGAGATCTCTTGGCGCAGAATATTTTGTGACCAAGAAAACTCTAATTGATCTTGCCACCAAGGGTAAGAACTATGATGGTTTGGATGTCTATTCGATGGATGGTTCAGTGGGCATGGTATTGGGCGGAGACGACCCTTATTTAGTTGCCAAAAAAGTCTATGAATTTTCCAGAAAAAATCAGTCTCTTCATTTCTGGGGAGCGGTTATGGATGGTAAATTTCTTGGCAAAGATGGGTTTCTTGAAATAGCAAAAATGCCATCGAAGGAAGTTCTCATCGGCCGGTTACTAGGAATGCTGACTTATCCGATGAGGGGATTGGCAGTAGTACTTAGCGAAATAGCTAAACAAAAATCCTAAATTCTAAGCTCTAATCTCTAAACAAATCCAAAATTCAAATCTCAAAATCTTAAACTTTTTGAACATTAGAATTTTAATATTAGAAATTGTTTAGAATTTAGATATTAGGATTTAGAGTTTATACATTTATGGATAAAACACAATTTGTCGAACAAGTCGAAAAAATGTCGGTAGCCGAGTTAAACGACCTGGTTAAGGCATTAGAGGAGAAATTTGGTGTATCGGCTGCAGCTATGTCTGTGGCGGGCCCAGCTGCTGGTGCTGATGCCGGAGCAGCTGAGGAGAAAGATAGCTTCACCGTTGTCTTGAAAGATGCTGGTCAGGCTAAGATACAGGTTATTAAGGCTCTCCGTGAAATTACCGGTCTTGGGCTAAAAGAAGCCAAGGATCTTACCGATAAGCCCGGCTCTAATGTGAAAGAGAATGTTAAGAAAGCCGAGGCAGATGAAATGAAGACTAAGCTGGAAGCCGCTGGTGCGGTAGTCGAACTCAAGTAACGGAATTATAATTATAATTCCGTTCTAAAAAGTCCCAAGCGGGGCTTTTTAGTTTATCTTTTCTGAACTGGCAATCTGACCAGATTTTTGTTAAATTTTATTGATGGTAACCATAATTTTCGAGTCTCATGGTACAACAATTGATAATGAAAAACACCTAGCCTCTGGCTGGGCGGATGTTGAATTGTCAGAACTTGGGATGAAACAATCAAAAGAAATGGGGCAAAGATATGTCAACGCCCATTTTGATGTCATCTTCTGCTCTGATTTGCAGAGGTCATACAATAGTGCAGAAATAGCGTTTGGTGATAAGTTTTCGATTATCAGAGATGTTAGGCTTAACGAATGTAATTATGGCGACCTAACTCAGCATCCTAGTAAAGAAGTAGACGAGGAAAAACCAAAACGAATTAAAGAATCATTCCCCAATGGTGAGAGTTATGAACAAACCACAGAAAGAATGAGAAACTTTCTTCAGGATTTACTTAAAAATTATAACGGCAAGCGAGTTATGATTATCGGTCATCGAGCCACTCAATACGGCTTAGAATTTCTGATAAATAAAATCCAGCTTGAGCAAGTAATTCCCGCTCCCTGGAACTGGCAACCCGGCTGGGGATATAAATTAGAAACTCTCTAATATGGATTTAAAATCAACTTATAATCGCATAGCCCAGGATTGGTTTAAGGACCACCAAGAAGACACTTGGTGGATTAATGGTACGGATAGGTTTTTGTCTTTTTTGAAGTCAGGTAACCTAGTCCTGGATGTCGGTTGTGGTGCTGGAGTTAAGTCAAAATACTTAATCAAGAAAGGGCTAAGGGTAGTAGGAATTGACCTCTCGGAAGAAATGATTGAAATAGCCAAAAAAGAAGTGCCAGATGCTAAATTCTTAGTAGCGGATATAGGTGAGCCATTAGAATTTAGTTATAAATTTGATGGAATATTTGCTCAGGCTGTATTGCTGCACATTCCCAGGAAGGATATTAAGAAAGTCCTCGCCAATCTAGTTAGCCTCCTCAAGCCAAAAGGATATTTATATATTGCAGTTAAAGGGCTAAGAAAAGGAGAAAAAGAAGAACAGATTATTAAAGAAAGTGATTACGGTTATGAATATAAGAGATTTTTTAGTTTTTACACCCTAGAAGAACTGAGTGATTATGTAAAAGAATTGGGAATGAGTAGTGTCTATAATGATGTAGTTTCAGTTGGGAATACAGACTGGATACAGGCAATAGCCCAGAAATAGATTTTAAAAATCTAAGCGGTGTAGCAGTATTCCTCCAAAGGCCCTCCATAGGCGGGTAAACGGACAGGCAACCCGCTTTTTTGTTTGTAAAATAATCATTTAATGGGTATATTATGTCCCAGTTATTTTGTCCCTTAAAAAGGAGAGGGAATGGATAGAGAATACGGTAGGGATAGGGACTAACATGGACTTAAATCACATTCCCCGTTCTGTGGCTAGAAACATGTTGCCCGGACTCAAACTACGGGATTTAGTACAACTGCGGAATAACGACTATTCTCAAGACAAGCGGGCTGTAATCAAAAC
>Ga0209515_10001674_pt1 | contig 36349 bp, 26 predicted proteins | sample Subgroupgradi54m_FD_187454 | JGI IMG/M metagenome (GOLD analysis project Ga0209515, IMG submission 187454) | Subsurface groundwater microbial communities from S. Glens Falls, New York, USA - GMW60B uncontaminated upgradient, 5.4 m (SPAdes)... ... | reverse complement strand
CTCTTGGTCATGCTCATCCTGCATTCTCGGGCCTTGGGCCCGGGTTGATGCCGCAGAGCTTCCACCTATCCCGCTGTTCAGAATTCCGGCGCCACCTCTCACAACCCTGGACACGTTCCCCGGCACGGAGGCCTGCCTCGGGAACGAAATCGATGGCCTTCAGCGGCTGCGCGCGACACGGGACAACGCGGCGCAGCCGTCCTACTCGTCCCATCCCACAGAAATTCAATGGCCGCCTTGGCTCGGGCGGCCCCTTCATGGAGAGCCAGATGCAACCTGTCAACCTGTCAACCCGGAAACACCGCGCGCGCCCTCACGAGGGCCGCGCAACTCACGGAGCGTCCGAGGATCCCGATGTGATCTTGTCCCGCCTGCCGATCGGCACGCGTGACTACATCCGCGTCGTCGGAGCGATCCTCAAGAAGCACAACCACGAGCACGCCTTGAAGCACAAGGGCGTCTCGTACAAGACGATGCTCGATCGTCAGCGTTTTCTCGTCGCCTTCTTTCGTGAGCTGCGGCGCGAGACGAAGTTCATGAACCTCGATCCTCGGCAGCTCGGGAACAGGCACATCGAGGAAATGGTCGCTCGATGGGTCGAGCGTGGCCTTGCCACGGCAACGCTTCACAACTACCTCAGCTTCCTGCGAACCTACGCGGGCTGGATCGGCAAGCCCGGCATGGTGCGCGAGCCGGAGTACTACGTGGACCCCGAGTCGCCGCACGCCCACCGCATCCAGGTGGCCACCACTGACAAGAGCTGGACGGCGATGAAGGTCGACATCTCGGCCAAGATCGCCGAGATCAGCGCGTTTGATCCATGGGTGGGCCTGCAGTTGGAGCTTTGCGCCGAGTTCGGCATGAGGCCGAAGGAAGCGCGGCACTTCAGGCCTCACGGCTCGATCATTAAGCGCGCCGACGCGAACCCGCGCGACACAGCGCCGTTTCCTGAGTGTGCCGAATTCGTGCGCGTGAAGCATGGTACGAAGGGCGGGCGCCCGCGCGATGTTCACTTGATGACGGACGCTCAACGCGAGTTGCTGGCACGTGTGACTGCAGCGGTCCCGTCCGGCATGTTCGTCGGTCGTCCCGATCACACCAGCACACAAAGCCAGTCGCGCTTCTACTACGTGATTCGCAAGTTCGGCATCTCGCGGGACCAACTGGGTGTCGTGGCGCATGGCCTTCGCCATCAGAAGGTCAACGACAGATATGAAGAAGACTGCGGCTCCCCTTCGCCCGTGCGCGGAGGCACAGGCCGACCCTTCGGCGACGGCCGGGCCCGCGAGCGCGGCGCAAAACTCCTGGGCCACTCTCGGCAGCGCGCAACCACGCCCTACGTCGGCGCCCAGGCGCGCGGCGCGGAAGACGAGCCGCAGTCGACCGATGGTGATGAGCCGGGAGAACCTTCATGAGGCGCGGGCTGAACAGCGCCGAGGCCATGGACTACCTCGGGGTCAAGCGCCGCACCTTTGAACGTGAGATCCGACCTCGCCTGAGAGCGGTGCGCTTGGGAACCAGCCTGATGTTCGACGTTCAGGAGCTCGACCGCCTCTTCGACGAGTTGATGCAATCGACCGCCGCCGGAGACTGCAACGACAACGCTCTGGCCACGGCGCAGAATGAGCGTTGGAACGGACGGCCCGTTGCAATGAAAGGAGCAAACACATGGGCCGAACCACACGGGGCATCTACCCCGAAGAAGGCGGGACCTGGCAGGTCGACAAATACTGGAGAGGGACTCGACTTCGCCAGCGCGGTTTCAACAGTGCTGGCGAAGCGGAAGACTGGTTGATCAAGCAGCTTGACGAGTTGCGCACCGTGGCTCTTCACGGCGCGCGCCCGAAGCGCAGCTTCGATCAGGCGGCCGCCCACTACCTGCTGACCTACCAGGACAAAGTGACGATCGAAACCGAGACCTACTTGCTGCAAAGCGTGATGCCATTCGTCGGCCATCTTCAGTTGCACCAGGTGCACGACGGCACCCTTGCCCCATACGTCACCAAGCGTCTGGGCGAGGGTCGTGCGCACAAGACCGTGAACCTCGGGCTGGGCATCGTCCGCCGGATCCTGAATCTGGCGGCGAAGTCCTGGCGAGACGAAAACTGCCGCACCTGGCTGGAGCATGCGCCGCCGATCACGATGCTGCCGCTGGTGGGGCATCAGCGCGAGCCGCAGCCCCTGACCTGGGGGCAGCAGCGCGCGCTGTTGCCTCGCCTGCCCGATCACGTGGCGCGCATGGCGTTGTTCGACCTGAACACCGGCGTGCGTGACGACGTGGTGTGCAACCTGCGGTGGGCCTGGGAGATCAAGGTACCCGAACTGGGCGTCTCGGTCTTCGAGGTGCCGCGCGAGCACGTGAAGGGCCGGCGTCGCCCGCGGCTGGTCGTGTGCAACAGCGTGGCCCAGTCGGTGGTCGAAGCGCAGCGCGGCAAGCATGAGGAGTTCGTCTTCGTGTACCGCCGCGAACGCGTGAAGAACATCGACGAGGCGCCGGCGATGCCGTACCGGCCGATCGAGACGATGAACAACACCGCGTGGCAGCGTGCGCGGCGCGAGTCCGGTTTGCCGGACCTGCACGTGCACGATCTGCGCCACACCGTGGGCATGCGCCTGCGTGAAGCGGGCGTGCCGGAGAGTACCGTCGCCGACATCCTGTGGCACAGCAGCCCGTCGATGACGCGCCACTACAGCATGGCGCAGATCGTCGAGTTGCACGCCGCGCTAGAGAAGATCAAGGAAGACACAGGCCGCTGGAACAAGAGCCCTGGCGACACTGCGGCGCGAGCACGAAGAAGCAGTGCGGGAGACTCTGGGGGAAAAAAGTCCCCCAAAAGCCCCCCAAGCAAAGAAAAACGGGCTAGACACCGAAGCATCTAACCCGTTGATCCATTTCTTGTTTTTTGGTGCGGCTGGCAGGAATCGAACCCACGACCCCTTGGTTCGTAGCCAAGTACTCTATCCAGCTGAGCTACAGCCGCGTAGCCTGCAATTCTAGCATAGCGATTTTGGCTTCCCCCTTCACGCCACTCGGGCCGCGCTCTCCAGGCTTTGCAGCGCACGGGCGCTGTCGCCCTCTTGCTCGGCAAGGTGGGCGAGCTTGAGCCAGGCGTCACGCCGCGCGGCGAGCGACAGCGCGGCGTCGTCGGCCGCCGTCTCCAGCAGGCGCCGCGCCTTGCCCCACAGGCGCCGCTCGGCCAGCGCGCTGCCCACCGCATGGGCGATCGCCGGCTCGCGCGGAAAGTCGCGCGCCGCGGCTTCGAGGCGCTGCAGCCAGTCGGGGCCGATGCCGCGCAGCGACGCGACCAGGCCCTGCGCGAGCGTGGCACGGTCGTCGGGGTTCGACTCGCTCAGGCGGTCCCAGAACGGGCGCAGCCAGGCGCGGCCTTCTTCGGGCGCACCCAGGTGCGCGGCGCGGATGGCGGCGGCCGCAGCGACCGACGCGTCGCGCCGGTCGGCAGCGTCGAAGCCGAGCCAGATGCGGCGCAGCTGATCGATGTCGTGCGCGTTGTGCAGCGACTCTGCCGCCAGCGAGCGCAGCAGCCCGAGCGCCGCGATCTTCGAGAAGCCCTGGTGCTTGGCCAGCAGGCGCGCCGTCTTCAGCGCCTCTTGCGGCTGCTGGCCGAGCCGCGTCGCCTGCAGCTTCAGGCGCAGCGCGTGGGTGCGGCGCGCCACGCCGGGCGGCAGGTCGGACAGCAGCTCGAGCGCACGCGGCGCGTCGCGGTCGTCGAGCGCCCATTCGGCGGCGAGCAGGCGCGCGCCCTCTTCGGCCGAGCGCGCGGCGAAGCTGGTGCGCGACAGGTCGAGCGCACGCTTCAACTGATCGTCGCGCTTGGCCCGGTCCTGCAGGCGGTGCGCGCTGCCGGCCGCGAGCAAGTGGCCGAGCACGGTGAACTCGTTGTCCTGCGCGAGGTCGGGCGTGTCGGCCTGGATCGCGAGCGCCCGCTGCGCCGCCGATTGCGCGCGGCTGTAGCGGCCGCCGAAGTACTGCGCCAGCGCATCGCGCAGTGCCGCCTGTGCGGTGCGGTCGCGCCGCGCAACGCGCCACTCGCGCGCGCGCTGCGGCAGCCCGGTCAGCGCGTTGACGGCCTGGATCGCCGAGACCAGCACGAAGCAGGTGCCAACCAGCGCCAGCAGGAACAGGTTGAGCGACGCATCGAGCCGCCACGAACCCCAGTAGATGCTGACCAGCCCGTCGTTGGTGCCCAGCGTCGCTGCGGCCACCACCGCAACGGCGAACAGCAGCAGGAACCAGATGACGGCGCGCATCGAACGGTTATCGGCCTGCCGACGCCGCGGAGAGCGCAGCCAGCGTGTCGTCGGGGCGCGGCACGCCGACTTGGCGCGCCTGCGCGGCGACCTGGCGCACCAGCTCCGAGGCCAGCACATGGCGCCGCGACGACTTGTCGAAGTAGCGATCGAGTGTGGTCTGGGCCGTCTGCAGATCGACCTGCGCGGTGTCGAACTGGCGGCTCAGCAGCGCGAGGCGCGCATTGAGCAGGCGCAGCTTCAGGTTCTCGCGCACGAAGAAGGCCTGTTCGGGCGCCAGCAGCATCGCTTCGGGGTGGTCGATGCGGGTCACGCGGATCAGCGACTTGGCCTCGCCCCAGACCCGCTCGCCGGCGCTGGACCAGCCGTCGTTCCAGCTCTTGAGCCAGCCGGTGGCAGGCTCGGACGGCGCGCTGCGGCGCATCAGCCGCGGCGCAGCGGCCGAGGCAGAATTGTGCGGCTCGGCCACCGACAGCAGCGGCAGCTCGTCGACCAGCCGTACCGCCTCGTCGAGCTTGATGCTGAGCGATGGCAGGTCGGCGACGCCGATCGCCTTGACGCGGTCGAGGTCGCGCGCAATCGCGCGGCGCACGCCTTCGAGGCGCGGCTGGTTGTAGCGCGCCAGCCGTTCCTCCGACTGCTTGAGCACCGCGACCAGCGGCTCGGCGCTGCCGGTAATCGCGGTCTGCTGCATCGCGACGCGGATCCCCGCGTCGATGTCGACCAGCACGTTCTCGTCGCGCGAGCGCGACAGCGACTGGATCAGCTCTTCGAGCTGGCTGCGCTGGATCGCGACTTCGGCGAGCCGCGCCTCAACCAACGCGAGCTTGGCCGCCAGGTCGCGCATGCCTTCCTGGGCCTGCTTGGCGAGCATGCGCGCCTCGGTCGACTGGCCGCTGCTGTCCTGCTGGCGGCGCACCAGTTCCTGCTGCAGGTTGCCCACACGCTGCTGGCCCTGCCAGGCGACGAACAGGCTCAGCAGCGTGAGCAGCAACAGCACCAGCGCGCCGACCCACAGCCAGCGCAGCGGGACCGTCGGCGCCGCGGCAGGCACCGGCGCACGCCCCGCTGGTTCAGGGGCAGGCTGGGGCAGGAGCACTTCGGCGGGGACATCACTCACGATGGAATCGATTGTATGCAGGCCACCACCGCTTCCAGGGTCGGACGCGACTCGTGGACGACGCCGAAACCACAGTCGCGCGCACGCTGGGCGATGCGCGGGTGGGTGGCGAGCGCACGCGCCTGCGACCACGGGCCGGTGGGCCGGGCATGTGCCAGGTGGTCGATGGCTTCCGAGCTGCTGAAGAACCAGAGGTACTCGGCCGGCCTCGCGACCGCGTCGGCGAGCCGCTGCAAGGCCTCGCCTTCGAAGCGTGGCGCCGCGCGCCGGTAGGCCGCGACGAAATCGACTTGCGCGCCGCGTTGGCGCAGCGCCTGCGCCAGCCAGTCGCGCCCGCCGTCGCCGCGCACGACCAGCACCGATGCGCCGTCCCAGTCGCGCCCGCTCAGGCGCAGCCACAGCGCTTCCGAGTCGAACTGCGCCGCGTCCGCGGCCGGCTCGACGATGGCCTGCGCCGGCACCCCGAGGCGGCGCAGCGTATGCGTGGTGCCGGGCCCGAGCGAGGCGGCCGCTACCGTATCGGGCCAGCCCAGCGAGTCGGGCCGCAGCGCGAAGAACTGCTCGGCCGCATTCGGGCTCACGAAAACCACCAGCCGCTGCTCGGCCAGGCGGCGCCAGGCCCGCGTCACGGCGTAGACATCGGACGGCGGGTCGATCGCGATCAGCGGCAGGGCAAGCGCATCGACGCCATGCTGGACCAGCGACTGCACCCACTGCGCAGCCTGCGCAGCGGGACGCGTGACGAGGGTTCGCATCAGGCGACGGACGACAGATAGTCGCCCGCACCGAGTAGACGCAACTCTGCCGCAGCACGCTCGCCGAGTGCGCGCGCTTCGGCGACGCTCATGACCGCGCCCTGCACCTGGCTGCGCAGCAGCAGCGCGTCGTGCCGTTCGGCGTGGCCGAGCGCCGCGCCGAGCAGCAGCGACTTGCCCTGCCAGCGCGCATGCGCGGCCAGCGGCATGCTGCAGCTGCCGCCCAGCGAGCGCGACACGGCACGTTCGGCGTGCACCGCGAGCTCGGTCGCGTGGTGGCTCAGCGTCGCCAGTTGCTGCGTGAGCTGCACATCATCGCTGCGCACCTCGAGCCCGAGCGCGCCTTGCCCGGCACACGGCAGCATCCGCTCGATCTCGAAGTGGCTGCGGATGCGCTGCGCCAAACCGAGCCGCTTGAGCCCCGCCGCGGCCAGCACGATCGCGTCGTACTGCCCTTCGTCGAGCTTGCGCAACCGGGTGTCGAGGTTGCCGCGCAGCGGTTCGACCCGCAGGTCGGGCCGCAACGCGCGCAGCTGCACGACGCGGCGCAAGCTCGAGGTGCCGACGCAGGCACCGTGCGGCAATTCGTCGACCGAGGCGAAGCGGTTCGAGACGAAGGCGTCGCGCGGGTCCTCGCGTTCGAGCACCGCGGCCAGCGCAAAGCCCTCGGGCAGGTCCATCGGCACGTCTTTCAGCGAGTGCACCGCAAGCTGCGCGCGGCCTTCTTCGAGCGCGGTTTCGAGCTCCTTGACGAACAGGCCCTTGCCGCCCACTTTGGACAGCGTGCGGTCCAGAATCTGGTCGCCGCGCGTCGTCATGCCGAGCAATTCGACCGCCATGCCGAAGCGGCTCGCGAGCAGCTCGCGCACATGCTCGGCCTGCCACAGCGCAAGCCGGCTTTCGCGCGTGGCAATGATGATTCTTTGCGACATTCGACCATGCTAGCAGGCACTTTCCCCGCCGCCGTAACCCGTGCCGCTGATACCATTCAAACTTCGTAACCAAATTACAAGCCGAGAGCAAGCCATGGCCCGATCGAATCCCGCCCACGATGCCGCCGAGAAGAACCGGCCGTTGGTCGACGACATTCGCTTGCTCGGCCGCATCCTCGGCGACGTGATTCGCGAGCAGGAAGGCAAGGACGCGTTCGAGCTGATCGAGCGGGTGCGCCAGCTCTCGGTGGCGTACCGGCTGAAAAGCGACGCACAGGCCGGCCGCGCGCTCGGCCGGCTGCTGAAAAACCTGTCGGGTGACCAGACGGTGAGCGTGATCCGCGCCTTCAGCTACTTCTCGCACCTCGCGAACATCGCCGAAGACCGCCATCACGTGCGGCGGCGCGACCACCACGAGCGCCAAGGCCACCTGCAGGAAGGCTCGCTCGCGATGTCGATGGAGCGGCTCGCCGAGGCCGGCATCCGCGCCGAAGACATCGCGCGCACCCTCGCGCACGCCTACATCTCGCCGGTACTCACCGCGCACCCGACCGAGGTGCAGCGCAAGAGCATCCTCGACGCCGAGCGCGCCATCGCCGAGCTGGTCGAGCGGCGCGAATCGCTGCCCACCGCGCGCGACCTGGCCGACAACGAAGCGGCGATCCGCGCGCGGGTCACGCAGCTGTGGCAGACACGCATGCTGCGCACCGCCAAGCTCAGTGTGTCCGACGAGATCGAAAACGCGCTGAGCTACTACCACTCGACCTTCCTGCGCCAGATTCCGCGCCTGTACCGCGAGGTCGAGATGGCGCTGCCCGGCCACGCCATCGCGACCTTCTTCCGGATGGGCAACTGGATCGGCGGCGACCGCGACGGCAACCCCTTCGTCACCGCCGACACGCTGCGCATGGCGCTGGCTCGGCAGGCCGAAACGGTGCTGCGTTTCTACCTGACCGAGGTGCACGAGCTCGGCGCCGAGCTGTCGATCTCGGCCACGCTGGCCCCCGTGTCGGCCGAGATGCGCGCGCTGGCCGAAGCCTCGCCCGACCGCAACGCGCACCGCCAGGACGAGCCGTACCGGCGCGCGCTGATCGGCGTCTATGCACGCCTGGCCGCAACGCTGCACGAGCTCACCGGCACCGAGGCGCTGCGCCACGCGGTCGCGCCGCAGAACGCGTACCGCGCAGCGAGCGACTTCCTCGCCGACCTGAAGACCGTCGAAGCCTCGTTGATGTCGCACCATGCGCAGGCGCTGACCGCGCCGCGCCTGACGCCGCTGATGCGCGCGGTGCAGGTGTTCGGCTTTCACCTCGCCACCGTCGACCTGCGCCAGAGCTCGGACAAACACGAGGCCGTGATCGCCGAGCTGCTGAAGGTCGCGAAGATCGAGCCCGACTACTCGTCGCTCGACGAGACCGCGCGCCGTGCGCTGCTGATGCAACTGCTCAACGATGCACGGCCGCTGCGGGTGCGCGCGGCGCAGTACAGCGACCACGCCGGCAGCGAGATCGCGATCTTCGAGACCGCCCTCGAGATGCTGTCGCGCTACGGCCGCGATGCGCTGCGCCACTACATCATTTCGCACACCGAAGACGTGAGCGACCTGCTCGAGGTGATGCTGCTGCTGAAGGAAGTGGGCCTGCTGCGCGGCACGCTGGACGACCGCGCCGTCAGCGACCTGATCGTCGTGCCGCTGTTCGAGACCATCGAAGACCTGCGCAACGCCGCGCCGATCATGCGCGCCTTCTACGCGCTGCCCGGCATCGCCGCGATGATGCAACGCTCGGGCGCCGAGCAGGACATCATGCTTGGCTACAGCGACAGCAACAAGGACGGCGGCAGCTTCACGAGCAACTGGGAGCTGTACCGCGCCGAGATCGCGCTGGTCGAGCTGTTCGGCGAGCTCGGCCGCGAGCACGGCATCACGCTGCGCCTGTTCCACGGCCGCGGCGGCACCGTCGGGCGCGGCGGCGGCCCGAGCTACCAGGCGATCCTGGCGCAGCCGCCGGGCACCGTCAACGGGCAGATCCGCCTGACCGAACAGGGCGAGGTCATCGCGTCCAAATACTCCCACCCCGAGATCGGGCGGCGCAACCTCGAGACGCTGGTCGCGGCCACCCTCGAAGCCACGCTGCTGCACCCGACCAAGAGCGCACCGAAGAGCTTTCTCGACGCCGCCGGCGCGATCAGCGACGCGAGTTATGCGGCCTACCGCAAGCTGGTCTACGAAACCCCCGGCTTCACCGACTACTTCTTCAGCGCGACGCCGATCCGCGAGATCGCCGAGCTCAACATCGGCTCGCGGCCGGCGTCGCGCAAGGCCTCGCGCGCAATCGAAGACCTGCGGGCGATTCCGTGGGGCTTCAGCTGGGGCCAGTGCCGGGTCGCGCTGCCCGGCTGGTGCGGCTTCGGCTCGGCCATCGAGTCGTACCTGGGCGGCGAAGCCAGGCAGCGCAAGGAACGGCTCGCGCTGCTGCAGCGCATGCACAAGCAGTGGCCGTTCTTCCGCACGCTGCTGTCGAACCTGGACATGGTGATCGCCAAGAGCGACCTCGCCATCGCGGCGCGTTACGTCGAGCTGGTCGAGGACAGGAAGCTCGGCAAGAAGATCTTCGCGCTGATCAAGGCCGAATGGCAGCGCACCAACGACGCGCTGTCGTTGATCACCGGCGAGTCCCAGCGGCTTGCGTCCAACCCGTCGCTCGCGCGCTCGATCGAGCACCGTTTTCCCTACCTCGACCCGCTGAACCACCTGCAGGTCGAGCTGATGCGGCGCTACCGCAAGCGCCGCGACGGCGACCCGGGCAACGAGCGGGTGAAGCGCGGCATCCACATCTCGATCAACGGCGTGGCGGCGGGGTTGCGCAACACCGGCTGACGGCGGGGTAGGAAGCGGCCGACACCATGTCACGGCCGGCGCCGACTCGGGCGCCGCGCGGTGGGACTCATAGTGGCAACCTCCGCCCCTCCGAAAGGAACCGCCATGACCATTCTGCGCACCACCCTCGTCGCCACGCTGCTCGGCGTCTCGCTGTCATCGTTTGCGGCCATGCCGTCCGACCCGGCCGACCGCGAAGCGCGGATGGAAGAAGCGCTGCAGCACTACCGCGCCAAGGCGCTGGACAACACGGTGGCGGCCAACACCAGCGTCGCGCATGTCAAGCATGCGAAGCGCCATCACCACATGAAGAACAAGATGACGCAAAAGGCCGACGAGACCGCGAAGACCCAGTGACCTTGGCGTTTCACGAGCCGGGCGACGGCGCGGCTTGTGAAGGCTGCGGATTCACGTTTTCGGCGGTCGCCTGGGCGGCGCGCTTGTCGCGCTCGGTTCGGTAGGCCGCCGCCACTTCCGACGCGCTCTGGCCGCTGCGGCGCATGACTTCGCGCGCCCCGCCTGTCTCTCCGCGCTCGGCCCACAACCTGAGCTGCTTGACGAGCGCGACCGCGTTCGCACAGTCACCCGCGACGGCGTCGGGCTGAGACAGTGCAAGCTGAACTTGCATCAACGCGTCGCGCTCGGCCTCGGCCGCTGCGACCTTGCTGGCGGGCCAACCCGCGCGCTGCCCGATCCGCAGCCCGATGCTCAGCTCGACCAGGCTGTTGCTGCGCGCAAAGAGCGTGTCGGCCACATCGCTGCACAACTGCTGCCGATTCGAGTCACGCGTGTTGGCGGCGCTGCAATAGCGCGATGCGGTCTGCATCCCGGGTGCAGCCCACGCAGCTGCAATGCCCCTCACACTGGTGGCGAATGCGAACTGCGCCGCCGCCGGCTGGACGTTCGGCATGGCCGTGAGCGCCTCGCCGAGCACCCCGTTTTCGTACATCTCGCTGTGGCTCGCGCGTGCGACATGGTGCATCGCCTCGGCCAGGTTCGACTCGTCTTGGCGCGCCTGCGCTTCAGCGGCCAGGTGAAGCCACGGCACCGCATTGTGGGGGTCGAGCTGCGCCCATTGTTCGACCGAGATCAGCTGGCAGTCCTGCTCACGCTTGTGGGCGCAGACGTGGAATGCTGCCGCGTACACCGCGGGATCCCGACTGTGCAAGGCCAGGCGTACCAACGCGTTGCGCTCGGACTCCGCCGCGGCATCCATCGCGCCCCAGCAACTGGTCTTGCTGCAGTCCACCCCACTGCGCTCCTGGCTCGCCGCGGCTTGCGTGGCGGCACCGATCATCGCAACGTAGTGGCGCGCCGCGGCGGCGCGTTCGGAAGGACGCACGGCGAGCGCGGCGTCGACCTCGCGCAGCACCCGTTCCGCCTCCGCGCTCGCCGCTGTCGATGAGGCCGCAGCGCTGGCACTGGGCGGCGCGGGCTTGAGCTCGCATTCCGGAGTGGCCGACGCCGGCGCGGCCGGTGGACGCCGGCTCGCCACGGCGTCGACCGGCGGCGCCTGAGCCCGCATCTGCACAGCCGCCGACCGCAGCGGCACAGCAGCCGCCGCAGGCTCGGCCGGTTCGGGCCTGCTGCGCAGCAACGCTATCAGCGCAACGGCAAGCGCCAGCCCGATGACCACCCGCCAGCGAAGCCGCGGCCCGCCCATCCGGCCCTCTACAAGCCCGCCGCCACCAGCGCCTCGCGCACCGCGGTCGCCTGGCGGCGCGACACGGCGAGCCACTCGTCGACCGGCGCGACACGCACCGCCCAACTCTCGCCGCCCTCGTCGTCGGCGCCCGGCACGACCCGGCGTTCGAGCGCACGCACCGCGCGCTTGGCGACCAGCGCGTTGCGATGGACGCGGATGAATCGTTCGCCCAGGCGCTGCTCGAGGTCGCTCAAGGCGTCGTCGAGCACGAAGGTGTGTTCCGCCGTGCGCAGCGTCACGTACTTCAGCTCGGCCTTCAGGTACAGCACCTCCGACACCGGCACCCGCACCACCCGCCCGCGGTCGCTGACCACCACCACCGGCTCGGGGCCGGGCGGCGCGGCCGGCGGCGGAATCGCCAAGCGCTGCGCGACACGCTGCAGCGCCGCTTGCAGGCGCTCGCGCCGCACCGGCTTGGTCAGGTAGTCGACCGCTTCCAGGTCGAAGGCCTTCAGCGCATGTTCGGCATGCGCGGTGACGAAGACCACCGCCGGCGGCGTGGGCAGCTGGCGCAACTCGGCCGCGAGCTGGGTGCCGTCGCGGCCCGGCATGTGGATGTCGAGCAGCACCAGGTCGCAGGCTTGCGATGCGAGCCAGACCAGCGCTTGGGTCGCGTTAGCCGCTTCGCCGACCACCTCGGCCTTCGGGTCGGGGCAATCGCCGACCAGGCTGCGCAGGCGCAAACGCGCGAGTTCTTCGTCGTCGACCAACAGCACGCGAATCATTGGAGTCCCCTACAACGGCACCACGATCTGGACCCGGAACACGCCGCGGTCGAGCCGGGTTTCGAACTGGGCCGCCACATCGTGCATCAGGCGCAGCCGCTCGCGCACGTTGCGCAAGGCCATCCCGTTGCCGGGCCGCGACGCGGCCTGCGGCACGGTGTTGGCAATCGACACCACCGCTCGGCCCATCTTGACGCGGGTTCGGACCCGGATCATGCCGCCGTCGTCGGCCGGCTCGACGCCGTGGCGCACCGCGTTCTCGACCAGGGGCTGCAGCAGCAGTGGGGGCACGCGCGCCCGGCCGGCGTCGGCGTCGAGCTCCCAGCTCACCTTGAGCCGGCTGCCGAAGCGGATCTGCTCGATCGCGAGGTAGCGCCGCGCGAGCTCGACCTCCTGCGCCAGCGTGGCCGCCTCGCCGCTGTCTTGCAGCGCGACGCGAAACAGCTCGGCCAAGTCTTCGAGCACGCCCTCGGCGCGGGCCGGGTCGAGCCGCACCAGGCTCAGCGCGGTGTTCAGGGTGTTGAAGAGGAAATGCGGGCGGATGCGCGACTGCAGCTCGGCAAGCTTCGCGGTGGTCTCGGCCGGCAGCAGGGCCTGCGCGCGCAGCCGCAGCCACTGCAGCACCACCCCCGCCATGCCGGCGCCGGCGAGTGCCGGCGCGAGCCAGCCACGCGATTCGGGCGCAGCAAACTCCCTGAGGCCGCCGAGGCCGATCACGAGCCAGCCAAAGGCACCGCTGGCCGCACCCAGCGCGGTCGCAGCGAGCCACTGGCCGGCCGCGGGCAGGCGGGTCAGGGCCTGCTTGAGCAGGCAGGCGCTCGAGAGCCACAGCAACACGCCCGGCACCGCCACCGCCGCGCCGTTGGCCAGCGCCGCCAGCCATGCCCCGAAGCCGTTCACGCCGAACAACACGCCGACCGCGATGACGCCGTGCACGAACAGCAGCGCGCGCAGCACCACGCCGACATGGCAGACATCGAACAAGAGCGGCGGCGCCTCGGCGGCCAGGCTCGGCAGCGGGCCGAACAGCGTGCTGCCGAACAGGCTGGAGCGCAGATCGTGGCTCGAGTCGGGCCATTCACTGCCGGGGGCAGCGCCTTTTGCAGCGGACGACGAAGACGGGTGGGTCATGAGGGGGCGCCGATAGAATCGCACCACTGGCGCATTGTCACCAACTCCAGGCGCTACTCCACAGAATTTGCCATGTCAGACAACCAACTCGAGAAGAAATCCCAAGCCTGGTCGGCGCTGTTTTCCGAGCCGATGAGCGAGCTGGTGAAGCGCTACACCGCGAGCGTTTCGTTCGACCAGCGGCTGTGGAAGGCCGACATCGCGGGCTCGCTGGCGCACGCCGAGATGCTTGCCGCGCAAGACATCATCGGCGCGGCCGACCTGGCCGCGATTCAAGCCGGCATGGCGCAGATCACGCAGGATATCGAGGCCGGCCGCTTCGAATGGAAGCTCGATCTCGAAGACGTGCACCTCAACATCGAGGCGCGCCTGACGCAGCTGGTCGGCGACGCCGGCAAGCGGCTGCACACCGGCCGCTCGCGCAACGACCAGGTCGCGACCGACGTGCGGCTGTGGCTGCGCGACGAGATCGATGCGCTGGCGCCGCTGCTCACGCAGATGCAGCTCGCGCTGGTCGAGGTGGCGGAGAAAAACGTCGACACCATCATCCCCGGCTTTACCCACATGCAGGTGGCTCAGCCGGTGAGCTTCGCGCACCACCTGCTGGCCTATGTGGAGATGTTTTCGCGCGACGCCGAACGGCTGGCCGACGTGCGCAAGCGCGTCAACCGGCTGCCGCTCGGCGCTGCCGCGCTGGCCGGCACCAGCTACCCGCTGGACCGCGAACGGGTCGCGAAGACCTTGGGCTTCGACGGCGTGTGCCAGAACAGCCTCGACGCCGTCAGCGACCGCGACTTCGCGATCGAGTTCAGCGCGTTTGCATCGATCGCGATGATGCATGTGTCGCGCCTGGCCGAAGAGATCGTGCTGTGGATGAGCCAGAACTTCAGCTTCATCGACCTCGCCGACCGCTACTGCACCGGCAGCTCGATCATGCCGCAGAAGCGCAACCCCGACGTGGCCGAGCTCGCGCGCGGCAAGACCGGGCGGGTGGTCGGCCACCTGATGGCGCTCTTGACCTTGATGAAGGGCCAGCCGCTGACCTACAACAAGGACAACCAGGAAGACAAGGAGCCGCTGTTCGACAGCGTCGACACGCTGCGCGACACGCTGCGCATCATGGCCGAGATGGTCGGCGGCATCAGCGTCAAGCCCGAAGCGATGGAGCGCGCCGCGCGCCGCGGCTACGCCACCGCGACCGACCTCGCGGACTACCTGGTCAAGAAGGGCCTGCCGTTTCGCGACGCCCACGAGGTGGTGGCGCACGCGGTCAAACACGCGATCGGCGCGGGCGTCGACCTGAGCGAGCTGCCGCTTGCGACGCTGCAGGGCTTCAACGCCGCGATCACTGATGACGTGTTCGAGGTGCTGACGCTGCGCGGCTCGCTGAACGCGCGCAACGTGCTGGGCGGCACCGCGCCGGTGCAGGTGCGCGCGCAGATTGCGCGGCATCGTCAGCGTCTGGGCTGAGAGGTGAAGACATTGTTCCGCCGCCATGTCATCCCGGCGCACGCCGGGATCCACTCTCGCCGCAGCGCGCTTCGATCACCAATGGATCCCGGCGTCCGCCGGGATGACGATACAAAAATTCTCAGCCCCTGAAGGCATGCAAGAACCCACCGCAGCCGAAGCACCACCCGCCAAGCGCCTGAACTGGGCCGTCGCGCTCTTGCTGTGGACCTTCGTGATGGGCCTGGGTGCCACCTACGGCGCGTTCGGCTATCACTTCTTCGCGACCGTGCTGTCCGACTCCGCGCAGGGCCGCAGCGGACTGATGTCGCTGTCGTTCCTGATGCTGCTGCCGCTGTCGATCGGCGCGCTGGTGGTGCTCTTGATCCAGCGCCGGCGCAAGGTCGGCTTCTGGCAGGCCGCGGGCATGTCGAGCCTGCCGTTGATGCTGTTCCTGTTCATCGCCGGCACGGTGCTGCGCGAGGGGTTCATCTGCATCCTGATGGCGCTGCCGCTGGTGCTGATCCTGGGCGGCATCGGTTCGCTGATTGCGTGGGCGGTCACGGCGGGCGCCAGGCGCAGCTCGAACAAGATGCTGAGCCTCGTGATCGTGCTGCCGTTTGCATTCGGCGCGGCCGAGCAGGAGCTGCCGGCACCGAACCAGCTGCGCTCGATCAGCCGAAGCATCGACATCCAGGCGTCGCCCGAAGTGGTCTGGCGCCACATCAACTTCCCGACCGCAATCCAGCCCAGCGAGCTGAAGGACGGCTTCGCCTACCGCATCGGCGTTCCCTACCCGATCGAGGCGCGCACGCTGGAGCCGCGGGTCGGCGGCCGGCGCCACTTGCTGTGGCAGCGCGGCGTGGTCTTCGACGAAGAGATCACCGCCTGGGAGGTAGAGCGCAAGGTCGCGTGGAGGTACGTCTTCGGGCCGGCGTCATTTCCCGAAGGTTCGCTCGACGACCACATCGTCATCGGCGGGCGCTACTTCGACCTCGAGGACACCTCCTACACGCTGACGCCGCAGGCCGGCGGCACGCGCCTGACGATAGCTGTCAGGTTCCGCGTCAGCACCCATTTCAACTGGTACGCCGGCGCCTGGGCGAAGTTCCTGATCGCCGACACCGCCGAGACCATCCTCGGCTTCTACAAGCGCCGCGCCGAGGCGGGCTGAACCGTCACGGCGCCTGCTTCAGATGGCGATCGAGGAACTTCTCGACGCGGGTCCAGAAGTCGACCTGGTTGGCCTGCAACATCCAGCCGTGGCCTTCGTCGCCATAGACGATCCACTCCACGTTCGGGTTGTGGCGGCTAACGGCGTCGCGCATCTTGACGCCGTGCGCGATCGGCACTCGCCGGTCGACTGCCCCATAGGCCATCAGCAGCGGCTGGGTGATGCGGTCGGCGAGCTTGAGCGGCGAGGTGGCTTGCAGTTGCGGGGCGTCGGCCTTCTGGTCGCCGACCAGAACCGGCATGCCATATTGTTTCCAGTCCTCGCTGGAGTCGCTCCAAGTGATGTCGTACATCAGGTCGATGTCGGTCACGCCGACCCATTCGACGCCGCAGCGGTACATCTGCGGATAACGAACCAGGCCCATCAAGGTGGCATAGCCGCCGTAGCTCTGGCCGGCGATGCAGACACGTTTCGGATCGGCATAGCCCTGCTTGATCGCCCATTCGGTGGCGTCGGCAACATCGTCCTGCATCGCCAGGCCCCATTGTTTCCAGCCGGCACGGTAGTGCTTGAAACCGAAGCCCCTGCTGCCGCGGAATTCGGGCTCGACGACCACATAGCCGCGTGAAGCCAGGAACTGCGACTGGGGTTCCCAGCCCCATTCGCCGCCGCGAACCCAGGGACCACCGTGTACCAGCACAACCGTCGGCGCGGGGCCCGTTTGGCCCACCGGGCGGGTGATGTGCACTGGAATGCTGAGGCCATCGCGCGCGGCAAAACGAACCATGTCGCGCGTGGCCATCGCCTGCGGCTTGATCCAGGAGCGCGAACTCGCCAGCACATCGAGCTTGCCCGTCTTCAGGTTCAGAAGGCGATACACAGGGGGTTGCCGGTCGGACCACGAACCGACGAGAACCACGCCGGGTTGCTCGCAGTTGCCGCAGCTGATCGAGTTGATGGTGTCAGGCAGCAGCGCATCGACCCGGTCCTGGATCTTCTTCAGCGCCGGGTCGAACCATTGGACGCCGCGCGCGTCGGTCAGGTAGCGCACGCCCAGCAGCTTGCCCTTGGCGCCGAACACCAGGCTGCCGTTGAAGTCGTAGCCTTTGAGCGACAGCAGCGGCTGGATGTCGAGATTCGCCTTGTGCATGTCGACCCGGACCAGCGCCTCGGTGTCGTCGTCGACCCGGGTGCTCGCATACAGGACGTCGTCGCCGCCCACCGCCAGGGACCGCATCCCGGGACCCTCGTTGGCATAGGCGTCGGACTCGAGCGCAAGCGTCCATGCCGCGCCGGCATCGGCTTTCCAGTACAGGCGGTTCTTCGCGCCATGGTGGCTTTGCGCCACGCGCGGCACGCCCTGGCTGTCCAGCGCCCAGCCGACAGCATGGGCCGGCGCATCGCCGCTCAGAAGGCGCGTGCGACCGCTGACAGTGTCCAACCTCCAGAGCACCGTCCGGTCGGGTTGGCCCAGGTTGTCCCACACATGCTGGGCGACGACCACGTCGTTGGAGCCGTCGTGCAGCGCCGCGAAGAAGTGGTAGTTGGCGGGCAGCTCACGATCGACGATGCTCGTCGCACCGGTCACGAAGGCCCAGCGGCTTTTGATCAGGCGCCGCGGCGCCTGCGAGCCCTCGCGGTCGACGGCGAACAGCCCTTCGCCATGCTGCTGAGCGCCGGGCGACTGGCGGTCGGTGAGCATGAACACCAGCCGATCGTCATTGACCCAGCGAACGGCGATGATGTCGGCGTCGTCGAACCCGCCTATCACTTTCGACTTGCCGATGTCCTGCAGGTTCACCAGCACCAGCATCTGGCGCCCCTTGGCGCCGCCTGCCATCGTGGCGGCCACGTATTCCCCCGAGGGCGACATCACCGGGCTCGTGACCGTTGAAGGGCGGAAGAAGTCGGCCGCCGGCACGGGTTCGGCGGCGATGGCCGAGCCGGACACCAGCGATACGATAACGAGATTGGTGACGGCAGCCAGTGCGAGAAAACGAAGCGCGCGGACAGGGTTCATGGCCTGACTGTATCCGGGCTCGAACCGCCGCTTTGCATCCGCGGCGGCGCGCGCGGCGTATCCGATGCACGCGACTGACGGGAGACTTCTCTTTGCGCCTCTTCAAGCTGTTTCTTCTGTTCGTCGTCGTGCCGGTCGGCGCGCTTGCGTTGCTGGTGGCGTTTGCACCCGGCGCGACGCTGAACGCACTCGCCTCCACCAGCAGCCACACGCTGACCGAAGGTGTGGCCTACGGCCCGCTGCCGCGCCACAAGCTCGACATCTATCACCCGGCCGCCGCGGCGCCGGCCGGCGGCTGGCCAGTGGTGGTGTTCTTCTACGGCGGCTCGTGGAACCGCGGCGAGCGCGCCGACTACAGGTTCGTCGGCGAGGCGCTCGCTTCGCGCGGCATGCTGACGCTGGTGGCGGACTACCGGCTCTATCCGCAGGTGCGCTACCCCGACTTCCTCACCGACTGCGCCCAGGCGCTGGCCTACGGGCTGCACGAAGCCGCGGCGCTGGGCGGCAACCCGAAGCGTGTCTTCGTGATGGGCCACAGCGCGGGCGGCTATAACGCGGCGATGCTGGCGCTCGATGAACGCTGGCTCAAACCCACCGGCCATTCGCCGCATGAGCTCGCGGGCTGGATCGGCCTCGCCGGGCCTTACGATTTCCTGCCGATCAAGAACCCGGACGCGAAGCCGGTGTTCTTCCACCCCGACTATCCGAGCGGCTCGCAGGCCATCGACTACGCGCGCCGCGATGCACCGGCGGGCTTCCTGGCGGCGGCAGTCAACGACGAGCTGGTCAACCCGCAGCGCAACACGGTGGGGCTCGCGACACGCTTGCGCGCGGCGGGCGCGCCGGTCACGCTGAAGCTGTACGAACACGTCAACCACATGACGATCGCGGCGGCGCTTGCGCGGCCGTTGCGCTGGCTGGCACCGGTGCTGGACGATGTGAGTGGGTTTGTGATCGGGACGGGCGGGTGAGCAGCGTTCCACCACCCTCACCCCAACCCTCTCCCGCAGGGCGGGAGAGGGGGCCGGGCCGCTGACTCTTGCTCCCTCTCCCGCTTGCGGGAGAGGGTTGGGATGAGGGTCTCGTCGACGCTCAGCCGCGCCGAAACGGCGCCTGGTACAACCAGACGCAGCGCCCGTCGGCGCATTGGAGCACCTGCTTCGCGCTCATCTCCGGCACCGGAAATTCGAGGCTCGCCAACCACGCGCCGGGCCGCAGCTCGCGCCCCGCCTTGATCGCAGCCCGCGGCATGCTCTCGGGCCGCTGGAACAGGTAGACCATGTCGTAGCCCGACCAGTCGACCGCCCAGATGTCGGCGCGTTGAATCTTCGCGTAGCCGAGCCGCATGCCGCAGGCCACTCGCAGCGGCCAGCTCCATTCGAGGCCGAACAGCTGGGCGCTCGGAAACTCGCGCCGCAGCTCCTTCAAGCCGTCGCCGAGGCCACAGCCGGCATCGACGATGCGCGCGCCGTCACGCAGCGGCACCAGCCCCGCCAGCCCGTTGAGCGCGCCGCTCGGAGTCGGGAACAGCGGCGCGTCGCGCCATGCGGTGACCGGATAACAGGCAGCCAGCAAGGCCAGCGGCAGCAGCCAGGCCCAGGGCGGCACCGTGCCGACCAGGCCCGATGCGCCGAGCGACAGGGGAAAGCCCCAGGCGATGAAGATGCGGCGCCAGCGAGTGGCACCGCGGAAGCTGAAGGTGATGGCAAGCGCCGCGGCGAGCAGCAAGGCGAGCACCGGCGACATCTTCAGCCAGCGCAGGCCGAGGATGAAGACGCCCCACGAGGCGCCCCAGATCAGGAGGGCGGGCAAAGGCCAGGGAATGGTGGCCGGCAGGCGTGGAAGGAAGCTGCGCGAGATCATGACCAAACCGTCACCCCGGCGAACGCCGGGGTCCACTGTGCGTGGAGCGCGCTGCGGGAAGAGTGGATCCCGACTTTCGTCGGGATGACAGCCTTGGGCACGCCGCGCATCACTTGCTCAGAAGTGGAACGCCAGCCGCAAGCCACCCCAGTGTTTGCCGTTCACCGTGATCGGCGCGGCGGCTTCCTTCATCACGACGAACTGGCCGCCGCCCATGTCGCGCCGATAGGTCTGCAACAGGAACGGCCGCTTGTTGCGCGCCGAGGCGAGCCCCGTGCGATCGTTGAAGATGCGGCGGTAGCGGCTGTTGACCGTGTCCCAGGTCACGTCGCCGCGCTGCGGGTGGCAGTATTTCTTGTTGTGGGTCGAGATGTAGCCGTTGCGGTCGGCTGCGATGCAGAACACCACCTTCGGGCTGAAGCCCAGCACGCGTTCCTGCACCTGCGGGAACAGCCGGTCGCTCAGCTCGTTGAAGCGCGCCGTGTGCTGCTGCGGCGAGGTGCGTGCGATCGGCCGGTAGTTCTCGTCGAACAGGTCCGCCAGCGTGATCGTCGAGGTGCGAACCGAGTCTTCGAGCAGCTTGCCGACCTGCGTCGCGGCTTCGATGGCGGCGCGGATGTAGGGGGTGTCCTCGGTCTCGATGCCGCATTCGGCGACCAGCTCGATCAGGTGCTCCGAGACCTTCAGGAACGACTCGCTGCGGCTCATCGCGGCTTCGAGCGAACGGCCGGTCTGGTGCATCTCGGCTTCGATCTCGTTCATCTGCGAGTTCAGGCCGCCGCAGATCGCGCGGCTTTGTTCGGCCGCGCTGGTGATGCTGGCCACACCGCTTTGCACATCGGCCAGCGCGCGGTGGAAGCCGCCTTGTTTGTCCTGGCCTTGCTCGACCCGGATCTCGCGCGACAGGGCGTCGATGCGGGCATCCAGCTCGCCCACCGTGCTCATGATTTCCTTGGACGAGGACTCGACCTTGGCGGCCAGGTCCTTCACCGCATCGGCCACCACGCCGAAGCCGCGCCCGGCTTCGCCGGCGCGCTTGGCTTCGACCGAGGCGTTGAACGCCACCAGCCGGGTCTGCAACGCAATCTGGGTGATGGTGCCGGCCGCCTGCGACACCTGGCGCAGCGTCGAGACGATGCCACCGACCTCGGTGCCGACGTCTTCGACCGCCTTGCGCGCACGCTCGACCGCCGACAGGCTCTGGTGCGACACGCCGCTGATCGCGTCTTGCGCCTTCGTGATCTGCTGCACTTGGCCGGCCAGGTCCGACAGCGCCTTGGCCTGGCGGGCCGACACCTTGGTGGTGTCTTCCATCAGGCCGCGCACCTCGGCCGCTTCACGGCCCATCGTCGAGGCCTGCTTGCCGATCGAGTCGACCGCGGCGTGCAGGTTGTGATGGGCCGGCGTCGGCTCGATCACCGCGGGTTCGGTGACTTCGGGGGGCTTGGTCTTCTTGAATACAGCGAACATATTGGTCCGGTCCCTTGATCTCGAACGACAGAGAAATATCGGTCAGTACTCGCGCAACTTGACCCGCAGGCGCGCGATCGACTGGCTGTGGAGCTGGCAAACGCGCGATTCCGTGACCTTGAGCACGGCGGCGATCTCTTTGAGGTTCATGTCGTGTTCGTAGTACATGCTCATCACGTACTGTTCGCGCTCGGGCAAGGTCTTGATGGCCTCGACCAGCGCCTCGCGCATGCGGGTGTCCTGCAGTTGCGCGAGCGGGTTGAAGCTGTCGTCGCCGACATGGCGGTCGAGGTAGTCGTGGTCGCCCTCGTCGCCCGACATGTCTTCCAGGTACACGAGCTGGGTGCCACGCACCTTGCCGAGCAGCTCCTGGTATTCGACGAGCGTGAAGCCCATCTCGCGCGCGATCTCGCTTTCGGCCGGTGCCCGGCCGAGCTTCTGCTCCAGCTTGTGCACTGCCGATTCGATGCTGCGCTGCTGCTTGCGGGTGCCGCGCGACAGGTAGTCGTTGCCGCGCAGCTCGTCGAGCATCGCGCCGCGGATGCGTTGGGTGGCGAAGGTCTCGAACTGCACGCCCTGGGCGGCGTCGAAGCGCGACAGCGCGTCGGTGAGGCCGATCATGCCGACCTGGATCAGGTCGTCGATCTCGACGTTGGCCGGCAGCTTGGCGATCATCTGGTGCGCGAGGCGGCGCACCAGCGGGCTGTACTGCTTGAGCATCGAGTTGACGTCGAGTTGGCCTTTGGCGGTGTACATGGTGAGCTTTCCCGGGAATCAGTTGAACGCGGCGTACGCGGCGGGCACAGCGGCGGCGCTGGGCATGAACGCGGCGTTCGGCTGCAGCGTCTCGCGGGCCCAGCGGCGCAGCGCGGCGCTGGGCGCCTCGCGGGCATTGCTGGCCGGGTCGATCTGCACCCAGTCGCGCAAAACGGCGCCCAGGAAGTCGTCGGCGCAGGTCGCGAGCTGCATCGCGATGCGTTCGGCGCGCGGCGAGGTCGGCGCGGCGCCGAGCAGCAGGTCATGCACCACCAGGCCGGCACGCTGGCTCATCAGCTTCATCGCGGCATAGGCGTGGGTCACGCTCGCCGGGTGGTCGTCGGCCATCAGCAGCGGGCGCGCTTCGCTGCGCATGAACAGGCGGCACAGGTCGGTGGCCGGTGCGTGCATCAGGATCACGTCGGCCTGCGGGCAGGCGTCGGAGGCGGCCTGCAGGAACGCGGCGGTCGAGCCGTGGGTGTCGACGAAGCGCAGCGGCAGGCCGCGTGCGCCCAGGTACGAGACCTGCGCCGACAGTGTCTCGACACATTCCGACAGCTCCATCATCGCCATCTCGGACGGCAGCGGAGCGCGCTCGGACGCATCGATCACCAGCGTGTGCTTGGCGTGTTCGCCGAACGCCGTGCACAGGCGTTCGAGCATCACGCCGCCGAAGGCCATGTGGGGGTTCGACAGCACCGGCACGAAGCGCACGCGGGCATGCGCAAACAAGCGGCGCAGCCCATGGGCCTGGTCTAGCGGAGTCATGTCAGCCCCCCGCCCGACGGGTACGTCGGTCGGCCCCCCGAGGGGGCGCGGGCCGGCTTGGGAGCGGCCCGGCGCTCGGCCCGCGAATGCCGCTTCGAAGAGGTTGTTGTTTTGCTTGTCATTGTGTTCAGGCATGCAGAGATGTAGCGGCGGCACGCGCCTGCGGCGCCGCGAAGATCAGGTTCATGTCGTTCGCGTCGATGCGGTAGGCGGCGCCGGCGGTGGGCCGCAGCGCGCGGTGCACCAGCGCGTGCGAGCTCAGGCGGTGCCAGTCTTCGGGCACGCGCTGGCCGTTGGCCACGCCGACCACCGGCAGCTTGTGGCGGATCAGCGCGTCGAGCGCAGGGCCGAGCTTCACGGCCTCGTCCATCTTCGACAGGATCACACCCTTGGCGAGCGTCGCGCGGTAGGAGATCAGCACGTCTTCGATCGTCTCGCCCTGCGCCGCGGCGTTGACGACCAGCAGCTTCTGGATAGTCCGGTGCGACAGCATGTCGAGCAGCTCGCGAGTGCGGCTGTCGCGCTGCGCCATGCCGGCGGTGTCGATCAACACCATCTTCTTGGCCGACAGCAATTCGAGCAGGTCTTCGAGCGAGGCGCGGTCGTGCGCGGTGTGCACCGGCACGCCGAGGATGCGGCCGTAGGCGCGCAGTTGTTCATGCGCACCGACGCGGTAGGCGTCGAGCGTGACGAGGCCCAGGTTGGCGGCGCCGTACTTGGTCGCGAAGGCGGCCGCGAGCTTGGCGGTGCTGGTGGTCTTGCCGACCCCGGTCGAGCCGATCAGCGCGTAGACGCCGCCCTGGTCTTCGAGCGCGGCTTCGGACTCGGTGCTCGACAGGTTGCGCTCGAGCACGCCGGCGGCCCAGGCGGTTTCGTCGACCACCTCGGGGCTCATGCTTTCGGAGAGCTTGCGGATCAGCGCCGGCGAGAAGCCGCAGTCGAGCAGCTTCTGCGTCAGGCGCGCCTGGCCGGGCTGGCGCTGCAGCTTTTCCATGAAGGCGAGTGCGCCGAAGCGCTCTTCGATCAGGCCCTTCATCGAGCGCAGCTCGTTCATCACTTCCTGCTCGCGGCGCACCGCGGCGGCTTCGGCTTCGGCGCTGCGGCGAATCCGGCCCTGTTCGGCGGCGACGTCGGCGAGCGAGGGCACGTGGATTGCGGGCGCGGCAGGGGCGCTCTGGCGGATCTCGTCATGCAGGATCGGCGGCTCGCGCAGCAGCGGGGCGGCCGGTGCAGCTTGTGCGGCGGCGGGCGCCGGCAGCCCCGACAGGCGGGCCTGCAGCGGGCTCAGCTCGGGTTCGACCTGCGGCGGTGCCTTGGCCGCAGCCTCGGCCTTCATCGCCGCGTCGCGGCGCTTCAGCATGCGTTCGCGCACATAGTCCTGAAACGACAGCGTGCTCATCGAGAGCTGTTCGACGTCCTTGTTGACCTCGGCCTGGGCGTTCGCCGGCGGCTTGGCGGCAGCGGGTTTGGCGGCGGGCTTGGGTGCGGGGCGCGCTGCGGCCGGCGCTTGTGCCGGGGCGGCGATGCGCTCGATGTGGGCGATGCTATCGGGCGCCATCGCGAGCACTTCGACGCCGTCGGCACACGGCTTGGTCGACAGCACGACGGCGTCGTCGCCCAGGGCCTGACGCACGAGATTGAGTGCGTCGCGCGACGTGCGCGCGGTGAATCGTTTGACGTTCATGCTGTGCCTCGGAAAGCTGTTGGCCAGTGTCGAAGACCCGCCGAGCCGACAGTCCGGCAATGAGCGGCCGGATTGCGGCTCAATTGACGGGCGCAGAGAGTCGGGGGAAAGGGGGTGGGCATCGGGTCGACATCGGTCTTGATGTGAGCGATTGTTCCGGGCGGGGCGGGAAACTTAAGGGGGATAAGAGGGGGAAAGGCGGGGTGTTTTGCTGCGCGAGGCGCGACCCGCAAGAGTGGATCCCGGCGTACGCCTGGATGACAGACTCCGGCGCGTCATACCGGCGAACGCCGGTGCCCACTGTGGGTTCAGCGCGCAGTCGGTCAGAGTGGATCCCGGCGCGGGCGCAGCCCGGCCTGTCCTGAGCCTGTATTTCCGATCGCCCTGAGCTTGTCGAAGGGAGGGCCGGGATGACGGCTGCGACGACGAAGGGTCAGGCCGTGCCGCCGATGATCGAGCCGATGCGAATCGAATGGGTCTCCGGGATCTCGCTGTGCCCCAGCACCCGCAGCCGCGGCGCCGCGCGCTTCAACAGCCTCGCCATCGGCGCGCGGATCATGTCCGGCACCAGCAGGCAGGCCGGCACGCCCAGATCCTCCTGACGCCGTGCCGATTCCGCAGCGCTGCGCGTCAGCGTGTCGGCCACGCCGGGGTCGAGCGCCGCGCCATGCGGCGAGTTCAAAGCCTGCGTCACCAGCCGCTCGAGCTCGGGCTCCAGCGCGATCACGTCGAGCTCGCGCGACGGGCCGTAGATCTGCTGCACGATCGCCGGCGCGAGGTGGATGCGGATGCGCCGCGCCAGCTCGCTCGGGTCGGTCATCGTCGCCGCGTGTTCGGCCAGGCTCTCGACGATCGAGCGCATGTCGCGGATGTGCACGCCCTCTTCCAGCAGCAGCTGCAGCACCTTCTGCAGCGCGGCGATGCCCACCATCTTCGGCACCACGTCTTCGATCAGCTTGGGCGCCAACTTGGTCACATGCTCGACCAGTTGCTGGGTCTCGACCCGGCCCAAGAGCTTGGCCGCGTGCAGCTGCATCAGGTGCGACAGGTGGGTGGCGACGACGGTCGAACAATCGACCACGGTGAAACCCGACATCTGCGCCGATTCGCGCTGGCGCTCCTCGATCCACACCGCCGGCAGGCCGAACGCCGGGTCCTTGGTCGCCGTGCCGATCAGGTTCGTCGTCGCGCCGCCCGGGTTGATCGCGAGCCACATGCCGGGGAAAGCTTCGCCCTCGCCGACCACCGCGCCGCGCAGTGTCAGGCGGTACATGCTCGGCTTCAATTCGAGGTTGTCACGGATGTGCACCGGCGGCGGCAGGAAGCCGACGTCCTGCGCGAACTTCTTGCGCACGCCCTTGATGCGGCCGAGCAGGTCGCCCTCACGAGCCTTGTCGACCAGCGCGATCAGCCGGTAGCCCACCTCGAGACCCAGCGTGTCGACCGGCTGCAGGTCGTCCCAGCTCGCTTCGGCATTCGCCGGCGGCGTTTCGCGCGGCGGCGGCGGTGCGGCCTTGATGCGCTGGTCGCGCTTGTGCATCGCATAGGCGGCGTAGCCGAGCGATCCGGCGATCAGCAGGAACACGACATGCGGCATGCCCGGGATCAGGCCCAGCGCGCCGATCACGCCCGAGACAATGCCGAGCGTGCGCGGGGAGCTGAAGACCTGCTTGGAGATCTGGCTGCCGACGTCCTGGTCCTTGCCGACGCGCGACACCACCATCGCCGCCGCCACGGATATCAAGAGCGCCGGGATCTGTGCCACCAGCGCGTCGCCGACCGCCAGCAGCACATAGCTGTTGGCAGCGTCGGCAGCCGACAGATCGTGCTGCGCGACGCCGATGATGAAGCCGCCGATCAAATTGATGAACAGGATCAGCAAACCCGCCATCGCGTCGCCGCGAACGTACTTCGAGGCACCGTCCATCGAGCCGAAGAACTCGGCTTCGTCGCCGACTTCGGAGCGGCGCTTCTTGGCTTCTTTCTCGTCAATCAGGCCGGCGTTCAGGTCGGCGTCGATCGCCATCTGCTTGCCGGGCATCGCGTCCAGGGTGAAGCGCGCGCCGACTTCGGCGATGCGCTCGGCACCCTTGGTCACCACGATGAAGTTGATGACGACGATGATCGCGAACACGATCAGGCCGACCGCGAAGTTGCCGCCGATCAGGAAGTGGCCGAAGGATTCGATCACCGCGCCGGCCGCGCCCGGGCCGGCATGGCCGTCGAGCAGCACGACCCGCGCCGACGCGACGTTGAGCGACAGGCGCAGCAAGGTCGTGAGAAGAATCACCGTCGGGAAGGCCGAGAAGTCGAGCGGGCGCACCATGTAGGCGGCGACGATCATCACCATCAGCGCCATCGCGATGTTGAAGGTGAAGAACAGGTCGAGCGCGAAGGCGGGAAGCGGCAGCACCATCATCGCGAGCACCATGATGATGAACACCGGCGCCATCAGCGCGCGGATCGCGCCGGCGTTCGGGCCCAGCCACTTCTGCATCTGCTGCATCACGGGGTTCATCACGCGCTCTCCATCTTGTTGTGCGGGTCGAGCTCGGGCGGCACGCTGAGCTCAGGCAGCTCGCCGGGCATCGGCGAATGGCCGCTCAGCGCGGCGCGCAGCTGGTAGACGTAGGCGAGCACCTGGGCCACCGCGGCGAACAGCGCCGCCGGCACCTCGCGGTCGAGCTCGGCGTGGGCATACAGCGCACGCGCCAGCACCGGCGCCTGCAGCACCGGCACCTTCGAGGCCTTGGCGCTGTCGCGAATCGCGAGCGCCAGCAGGTCGGCGCCCTTGGCGACCACCTTGGGCGCGGCCATCTTGGCGTCGTCGTACTTCAGCGCGACGGCGTAGTGGGTCGGGTTCATCACCACCAGGTCGGCCTTGGGCACGGCGGCCAGCATGCGTCGGCGCGACATCTCGCGCATGCGCACCTTCATCTTGGCCTTGACCTCGGAGTTGCCCTCGACTTCCTTGTGTTCCTGCTTGACCTCGGCGTGGCTCATCTTGAGCTTGGAGTTGTGCAGCCAGCGCTGCAGCGGCGCGTCGACCGCGGCGAACAGCGCCAGCGCGAGCAGCAGCAGCATCAGCCCGCCGAGCAGCGTGCTGCCGACTTGCTGCAAGGCGGCCGGCAGCGGCATCGCGATCACGCCGCTGAAGGTGTCGATGTGGCTCTTCAGGTACAGCGCGCCGATGACGCCCAGCACCAGCGCGAGCAGGCAGGCCTTGGCGGTGTCGATCAGCTGGCGCCTGGAGAACATGCGCGGCAGCCCGGTGATCGGGTTCATCGCATCGAACTTCGGCAGCAGCGGCTTGAGGGTCCAGTTCCAGCCGCCGATCAGCACGCTGCCGGCGACCGCGACGCCGGCCATGACAAGGCCGAGCGGGATCACAGTCCACAGCAGCTGCAGCGCCGAGTCGGACAGGCGCTGTTCCATGCTGGCGGTGCCGGCGATGGCCGTCGCATCGAAGCGCAGCGCAGCGGCGAGCAGCTGCTGCAGCCAGCGCGTGGCGAGCGGCGCGACCATCACCAGCCCGATGCCGCCGGCAGCGATGGCGGCAAAGTGGCCGAGGTCGCGCGAGCGCGCCACCTGCCCGTCTTCGCGCGCTTTTTTCAGCTTGCGTTCTGAGGCGGGCAGGTTCCGATCGGATCCGTCGTGGTCGGCCATGGGCGTTCATGCGCCGTGATTGACGCTCGCCCATTGTTCATGGCGGGGGGGCGGACTTGAGGCGGATGAGAAGGGGTAAACGCCACCATTTCTCACCGTATTTGCCCCCTCTCCCAGGGGGAGAGGGGAAAACTCAACTCAGCCGGCCGAGGGCAGCGACAGCAGTTCCACCGCTTCCAGCAATCGCTCGGCCTGATCCGCAAGCCCCCGCCCCTCGCTGGCCGCCAGCCGTTCCAGCCGCTGCAGCGCCGCGCCGCGCGGCAGCGAATAGCGGTGCATCAGCACGCCCACTGCCATCGCCACCGTCTGCGGCATCGCCTCGTGGGCGGGCGGTGTGCGCTCTTCGAGCTTGCGCTGGCTCATGTGGGCAAACGCCGCCTCGACCGCCGGCACGATCTGACGGATGTCGAGCGGCTTCACGAGGTAGGCCACCGCACCGAGCGCCTTCACCTGCGCCACCGTCTCGTCGTCCGAAAACGCCGACAGGAACATGAACGGCATCTGGCAGTACTCGCGCAGGTAGGCGGCAACGTCGAAGCCGCTCTTGCCTTCCATGCGGATGTCCAGCAGCGCCAGGTCGGGCTTGTGCTCGCGCGCGAGCAGGATCGCGTCGTCGCCGTTGTCGGCGTCGATCACTTCGTAGCCGGCCTGCGACAGGCCATGCGCCAGCGTCGCCAGCACCAGCCGGTCGTCATCGACCACCAGGATCTTGCCCTTGTCGTACTGCACGCACGGATTCTCACCGAAACCGCTCAAACCTGAGCCAGTTTCTGAATCCCCGGTGGCGCCAGCCTGACGGTCGCGACCACCTCGTCGCCTTGCTGCGTGAGCGCCAGGCTGGCGCTGCGGCGTGGCAGCAGCGAGCGCACCAGCCCCAGCCCCGACACACCGCTGGGCAGGCGGGCCAGGTCGAAATCGGCCGGCAGGTGGGCGCGATTGGTGATCTCTACCGTCACCCCCGTCTCGCTGCAGACCAGCTTGCAGGCGACCGACTGGCCGTGCTCGGCGATGCTGTGCTTGGCGGCGTTGGTCAGCAACTCGTTGAGCGTCAGCGCGATCGGGATCGATTCGGCTTCGGGCAGCGCCCACTGGTGCGGCGCCGGCCCTTCGAAGGCGAGCGTGATCGGGTGGCCGAAGCTGCGCTGCACCGAGCCGGTGATGGCTTCGAGCACGCTCTTGATCCGCAACGGCCCGGTCACGCCGACCTGCAAGCCGTAGACCTGGGCGATCGCCTGCACCTGCCCGACCACCTCCTGGATCGCCGAGGCGACCTCGGGCTTGCGCTGCGCGATCTGCTGCAGCAGCCCGGCGACGCCCTGCAGGTTGTTCTTGATCCGGTGATGCACCTCCTGGATCAGCATCTCGCGCTGCGCCAGCGCCGCCTCGAACTTGACCTGCTGCGCGGCACGCTGCTCGGTGACGTCGGTGGCGACCAGCAGCAGTTGGTCGGGCGGCTGGCCGGGTGCCGCGAGCGGCAGGTAGCGCGCGTCCCAGACCCGCGTCTTGCCGCCGGCATCGACGCGGTATTCGATCTGCGTCAGTTGCTGCGAGGCCAGCGCCTGCTCCATGTCGCGCCGCCGCTCGACCGCGATCTCGGGCGCGAACATCTGCTCGGGCATCGTGCCGATCAGCTCGTTCGCCGGGCGTTCGACGCTGCGCGCCGCGACTTCGTTGACCTGGATGATCTTCAGGCTGTGCGCGTCGCGCAAGGTGATCGCCATCGGCGCGGCTTCGATGATGCGTTGCAGCGAAGCCTGGGCCTCGAGGGTGCGCGCCTCGGCCTTGCGGCGGCGTTCGATGTCGAGCAGCGCGTAGGTGAGCTGGCGCCCGGTCTCCTCGCGCCCGGTTGCGACCGCGTTGCCGACGATCCAGAACTCGCGCCCGTCGCGCGCCTTGACGCGGCATTCGAAGGTCTCGGCCTGGCCTTCGACCAGGTCGTCGAGGTAGTGGGTGCGCAGGAACGGATGGTTCGGGTCGTCGGTGGCCACCGTGCCCATCGGCTGGTCGATGAAGTCGGCCAGGTCGCCGCCGAACATGCGGCGCGCCGAGCGGTTCATCCATTCGATGCCGCGCGGGCCGACCGTGACGATGCCCACCAGCACCGAATCCAGGATCGCCCGCGTTCGGTCGGCCTGCAGCGCCACCGCCTGCTCGGCACGGTGGCGGGCATCGACATTGACGTACGACGCGATGATGCCGCCGGCCGGGTCGCCTTCGACCACCAGGCGCTTGCTGACCTGTACCCACAGCAGCAGCCCGTCGCTGCGCCTCAACTGGCGCTCGCCGACCCAGCGCCCGAACTGGCGCAGCGCGGCGTCTTCGCGCGCGGTCTGGCGATCGTGGTCGATGGGGTCGGCGAACAGCCGGTGCAGCGGCAGCCCGCTCAGCTCGGCCGCCGTGTAGCCCGACAGCTGCGCCAGCGCAGCGTTGGCGCGCTGCATGCGGCCGTGGCGCAGGAACGCGATGCCGACTTCGGACAGGCTGAACATCAGCTCGCGGTCGCGCGCCAGGATCTCGAGCTCCATCTGCTGGGTCTTGAGCCGCGTGATGTCCGACAGCACCGCGATCACTTCCATCGGACCGCTCGCTGGCCCGCTTCGCCGCACCGACAGCGTGTACCACTGGGCTTCGTCGCTGCCGGGTGCAGGCGGCATCTCGAATTCGGTCTCGAAGACAGCGCCGCGCGTCAGCGCCTGCAAGGTCTCGGCCGCGATGCGCTGGCCCTGCGCCGACTGGCCCAACAGCTCCTGGATGCTGCTGCCGGCGACCGCGCCGCCGCTCAGGCCCAGCATCGCCTCGAAGCGCCGGTTGCAGCGCACCAGCACGTTGCCGCGCAGGTAGGCGATGCCGGCGGTCGTGCTTTCGAGAATCGTCGCCATCTCGTGCAGCAACTGTTCGCTGCGCGCCTGGGTCTGCTGCTGCTCGGTGATGTCGAGCGTGACCACCGAGGTGGTCTTCTGGCCCGACGCCAGCGTCGCCGGCTCGACCCGCGTCAGCAGCCAGCGCTGGCCGAGCTCGGGGTGGCGCACCGCGTAGCGCACCTCGGCCCGCTGGGCGTGGCGCAGCGCCTGCTGCAGGCGTTCGTATTCGGGCAGCGACTCGGGCATCACGATGTTGCGGCTGATCGATTGCAGCGCGGCCGACGAGCTCGGCGCTTCGCTGTCGGGCGCGAGGCGCTGGCGGACCCAGCCCGACGACTCCTGGAAGGTCGCGAGGCCGACCCCGGCGGTGTCCATCAACGCGCCGATCTGCATCTGCGCCAGGTCGCGCTCTTCTTCGATGCTGCGGTCTTCCACCACCGCCATGTAGCGGCGCTGACCGCCCGGCGTCTGGTAGCAGCGCACGCTCGAGCGCAGCCGGCGCCGGCTGCCGTCGGCCTGTGCGAGCCAGCCCTCGGTGACCACCGGCTTGCTGCCCGGCTGCAGTTGCGGCGACGCCGCGCTGCCGCGCCAATCGAGCAGCAGCTGCAGGCTGATCGGCGTTTCGCTGAGCAGCGAGTGCACCTCGCCGACCACCGCGTCGAAAGCCGGGTTGGTACGCACCAGAAGGCCCGCCTCGTCGAACAGCACCATGCCGATCGGGCTCAGGTCGAACCAGTCGTCGAGCTCACGTGCCGAGCGCTCGGCACGCTCGCGCGCCGCGTGTTCGGCGGTGCAGTCCTGCAGCACGACCAGGCACAGGCTGCGCCCGCTGTCGTCCTCGAGCACGCTGCGCGCGGCGCGGAACCAGCGTTCGCGCCCGCTCGCGTCGAGGATGCGGCGCTCGATCAGCGGCGCGATCTCGTTGCGCTTCATCGCGTCCCAGACTCGGGCGCGCAACACGCGGTTTTCCTCGCGGTCTTCCTCGGGCTGCAGCTCCAGCGGGTCCAGGCCGATCAGCTTGTCGCGCGGGTAGCCGGTGAAGTCGAGGTAGGCCTGGTTGACGTCGACGATGCGATACGACATGTCCTGCAGGCTGACCGGGAACGGCGAGCTCCAGAACAGGCGGACCACGCCTTCCACTGCCGGGCCGGTCATGCCGCGCGGCAGCTCGACTTCGGCCGGCGCCGCAGCGAGGGGCGGCCCGATCTGCAGGCGCAAGGCCGAATGGGTCGCGTCGAGCGGCTGCCAGGCGAGATGGGCGCGCCGCCCATCGGGCAGCGTCACCGGCGGCGCGGCGCGGCCGGCGCGTGCGTCGCCCGACTGCTGCCTGACCCACTGCAGCGCCGCGTCGCCGAGCAGCGGGCGAAGCTGGTCGAGCGGCATCCCGGTTTCGCAGGGCAGCGTGCGCAGCGCCGCGGTGTTGGCGAAGCTCACGCGGGCGCGCCGGTCGAGCAGCCAGACCGCGTCGGACAGGTGGTCGAAGAACTGGCGCAGCGACTGCGTGTTGGCCAGCGATTCGGAAGGTCTCATGGCCTGCCAGCCGGGGTCGGCAAGGAAGTGGGAGTCAGAGGCGGAGAGTTTTTCTATTGTCATGCCGGCGAACGCCGGGATCCACTGCTGCTTCACCGCGCGTTCGCACAGAGTGGATCCCGGCGTTCGCCGGGATGACGTTTCAGTCCAGCTGCGCGGCCGCGGTCAAGGCGCGCAGCTCGGCGCGGTTGATCTCGCTCACGCTCATCATCAGGTTGTCGGCCGCAGCGCGGAAGTCGAACAGCGACTCGGCCTCGACCGCGCGCACCAGCTCGAAGTACGGCTGGTAGGGGCCGGTGCCGTCGACCAGCGCCTGGTAGACCCGCTCGGGCACGGGAATGGTTCGCATCAGCTCGGCGAAGGGTTGGCGGAACATGCGGTCGAGCAGCGAGAACACGCCGCAGATGAACATCTCGTTGCGCATCTCCTCGTCGCCGCTCGAGCGTGCCAGCTCTTCCATCAGCAGGCCGCGCCGCACTGCGGCGAACATCACCGGCTTGAGGTTGGTGTCCTTGCTGGCGGTGGCCAGCAGCAGCGCCAGCCAGCGCTTCAGGCGCTGGTAGCCGAGCATCATGATGGCGTGGCGGAACGAGCTGATCTCCACCGACAGGCCGAATGCCGGCGAGTTGATGAAGCGCATCAGCTTGAAGGCGAGCGAGGGGTCGCGCTTGAGCGAGGCCTCGAGCTTTTCGATCGGCTCTTGTTTGTCGACCTTGTTGATCAGGTCGACGATGACATGCATCTCGGTCTGGCCGGCCGGCTTGCCGCCGGCCATCGATGCGGTCAGCGCGTCGTCGATCGGCCAGCCCAGCACCGCGGCCGCGCCGCGGCTGAAGCAGGCTTCCATGTCGGCCACGCTGCCGACCCCCGCCTGCACGTGCTGGATGACGCGGCTGGCGGCAGCGGCGTTGCTGTGCGCGCCTTCGCTGCTGCGCCGGTCGTCGGCCAGGTCGATGATCGAATACTTGAAGCACGGCAGCAGCTCGCGCGGCAGCTCCTGCAGCGGCCGGCCCTTCAGCAGCATCACGCTGCCGTGTTTGTGCAGCGCCAGAATGGCCTCGGCGTTGGCCGGATCGCTGACCATGAAGGCCGGGATCTCGATCATCAGGTTGGTCGATGGCTGGGCGACCAGCAGGTCGTGCAGCAGGCTTTCGCTGGCCACGTTCAGCGACACGCGCGCACCGTCGGCGGGCCAGACGCTGCCCACCGCGTGCAAGAGCTGCGACGCGTCGAGCTCGACATCGGGCTTCAACGGAAACACCGTCAGGCGCGTCGCCGTGACGGCGCGGTTGCGGTCGACGAACGGCGAGTAGCCCAGGGCCACCTGGCCGAGGATGGCGTCACTCAAGAGGTGGCCTCCGGTTCGAAAACCTAGGTGTTGATGTACTGGAACAGCGACAAGCGCTGCACCATCGAATAGGACTTCAGCGCCGCATCGTAGCCGCTTTGCTTGTTCTGGAAGTCCGAGATGGCCTGCACCATGTCCAGGTCTTCGGCACTCGAGCGTTCTTCTTGACCCTGCAGCTTCAGGCCGCCGAGCCGGTCGCTCACGCCGTCGATGCGGTTCAGGGTTTCGCCGACCGCCGAGCGGGTCGACTGCAGCCGCGTCATCACCTGGTCGATGTTGCGCAGGTTCTCGGCGTTGCTCTGGTTCACCTGCGACGCGCGGCGCAGCGGGGTCGACAGCTCGGTGACCGCCTTGTCGAGCACGTCGAACACGCTCAGCGTCGAGGTCGACGGGCGCATCTGGAAGTCGTCGCCGTTGGCCGGCGCGCCGCTGATCGTCACCGCCATGCCGTCGACCTGGATCGCCGTGCCCGGGGTGTAGGGGACGTTGGCCTGCGGGGTGGCGAGGCCGTCCTTCAGCACCGAATAGGTCGCGGTGCCGGCGACCACGCTGAACTGCACGTCGTAGGTCGAGCCGGTGAGCGCGGCCGGGTCGGTGACGCTGCCGGAATCGATCCAGGCGCCGCCGGTGCTCGCGACGACGCGGGTCTCGAAGACGCCGTTGCCGGTGCGTGCCGACAGCCAGCTGGCCGCGCCGTCGATGCTGACCGGCAGGCCTTCGCTGCCCGCGACCAGCGTCTCGCCGGGGGTGCCGCGGAACTGCACCGCACCCGGCGCGTCGATGAACGGCGGCTGCGACGAGCCCTGCCCGGCAAACAGGTAACCCTGGGCGCCGTCGGAGCGATTCGCGACCGCGAGCAGCTGCTGGCGCAGCCCGCGCAGGTGGTCGGCCTGGATCTTGCGCTCGGCGTCGCCGAAGCTGCCGCTGCCGGCCGCCACCAGCGCTTCGCGCGCCTGCTGCAACAGCTCGCCGGCATCGCCGAGCGCGGATTCGCTTTGCGACATCAAGGCCTTGCTCGCCTCGACCGCACGCTGCGAGGCGTCGACCCGCGACACGCTGGCGAGCGCCCGTTCGGCGCGCCCGGCTGCGGTCGGGTCGTCGCTCGGCTTGTTGACGCGCTTGCCGCTGGTCAACTGCTGCTGCGCCTCGCCGAGCTCGTTCTGGCGCCGGATCAGTTGACCGACCGTGCTGTCGTAGGTGTTGGCGGTGCTGAGTCTGGTCATGCTGCCTCACGGCCGGTCATCCCGGCGAACGCCGGGATCCACTGGCGGGGATTCCGCACACGTGGAGTACTGCGTGAATGCCCACAGTGGATCCCGGCTTTCGCCGGGATGACAGCAGTGCGGGGGCCAAGCTTCATCACGATGTCACGCGCAACAGCGTGTCGAACACCGACTGCGCCACCTGCAGCATCTTCGATGCCGCCTGGTAGCTCTGCTGGAACTGGATCAATCGCGCCGCCTCTTCGTCGAGGTTGACGCCGGCCTTGCTGCTGCGCAGCGACTCGGCCGAGCTCGCGACCGAGGCCGACATCTCGGCCGAGGTGCGTGCCCCCTGCACCCGCACGCCGATGTCGGACATCGCGCTCGCGTAGGCGTCGGTGATGGTCTCGCCCGGCATCACGACACCGCCCGAGGTGCGCTGGCCGACGATGCGGGCATCGCGCAGGTCGGTCAGCGCGCGTGCGTTGCCGTTGTTGTTGGCGGGGAAGGCGGTCTTCTGAACCACCACCGTGTCGCCGGTCTGCGGCACGCCGTTGAGCGACATGTCCCAGCCGTTCAGGCTGATCGGCTGGCCCGCGGTCCAGGTGGCGCTGCCGTTGCTGACCAGCGCATTGGTCGTGCGGTCGCGCAGCTCCCAGTCGTAGGCGCCGGCGTTCGAGGTGAAGGTCAGCGTCGCGGTGAGCTGCGGGTTGATCGCCGGGCTGCTCGCATGCACGTCGGCCACCGTCGCGGTGCCGGTGTTGGCGCTGCCGACCGCCGCAGTCACTTGCGACGCGGCGGCGATGCCCTTGGGGTCGTCGAGCGCACGTTTCATCGCACCGGCCGCCAGGCCCACCGGGCGCAGCAGGAAGCGGTCGCCGACGACCGGCAGCGGCGCGCTGACGTTGAGCTGGAAGCCGTCGACGATGGCGCCCGGCGCGACCGAGGTGGCGACACCGTCGCTCAGGCGCGTCAGCAGGTAGTTGCCGGGGGTTGCCGGGTCGTTGCGCAGCTCGTAGTCGCTGGCGCGCAGCTCCGTCGGG
>Ga0209515_10001673_pt1 | contig 36361 bp, 45 predicted proteins | sample Subgroupgradi54m_FD_187454 | JGI IMG/M metagenome (GOLD analysis project Ga0209515, IMG submission 187454) | Subsurface groundwater microbial communities from S. Glens Falls, New York, USA - GMW60B uncontaminated upgradient, 5.4 m (SPAdes)... ... | reverse complement strand
AAACTTTTAAGATGTTCATGATAACCACCTTGTTCACTAGAAAATGGAATATGAGGATTGTCGTCAGGTGCCTCAACCTCTGACATTTCGCATAATTTAGCGACTCTAGCAACTAAATTTCCTAAGCCATTAGCCAAATTTGCATTATATAAATCATCAAATTGATCCCATGAGAAATTCCCATCTTCACCAAAGGGAAAAGATGCTAAAAGAACGTACCTTGATCCATCTACGCCATATTTGTTAACTAAGTCATCTGGATGTATAACATTCCCAATGGTTTTCGACATTTTTTGCCCATTGATAGTAAAAAAACCGTGACCGAAAATCTCCCTTGGGAGTTGCTCACCAATGGCTAGCAACATGGTCGGCCAAATTACACTGTGAAACCAGAGTATATCTTTCCCCACTAAATGTAAGTCAGCAGGCCAAACTCCATTTTGTGATCCATAAGTGTAATAATTGATAAGAGCTTCTATCCAAACATAGGATGTATGGGAAGGATCAAAAGGTAAAGGAATTCCCCATTCCAAATTAGCCCTGGAAATTGAGATATCATCTAATCCTTGTTTTATTTTTCCTAATATCTCATTTTTTCTTGATTGAGGTCTTACTTTAATTTTATCAGAGCTAATGAGTTGCTCTAACTGTTCTTGGTAATCTTTTAGTTTTAAATAATAGTTTTCTTCAGAATGTTCAATAGGTTTAGTTTGATGATCAGGACATAATCCATTTACAAGTTCTTCTGAGGACATAAACTTTTCATGTCCAACACAATAGAGTCCTTTGTAGAGTCTTGGTTTTGGATCAATTGCACCTTTATCATATAATTTTTGCAAAAAATCTTGTGCTACTTTTATATGATCTTCGTCGGTAGTTCTAATAAATCTTACATAATCAATATTTAATTTTTTCCATGATTTTTTAAATTCCTCTGATATTTCATCTGCATATTCTTTTGGCTCTTTATTATGTTTTTTAGCAGCTTCGGCAATTTTTGCTCCATGCTCATCTGTCCCGGTTAGGAGTCTTGCATCATAACCTTGTTGTTTATAGTAGCGAGTTATTACATCAGCAGCGACTGTTGTATAAGTATGGCCAATGTGAGCAACGTCATTGACGTAATAAATTGGCGTAGTTGCAAAAAATTTACTTTTGCTCATGCGTGGATTATAGCATGATTTCTCAGAATAATATTAGCCCTAGCTTCTAAAAGGTTTCTTACTCTTTTTTCATGTTTCATATAAATAATTAGCAAATCAAAAATTTTAAGAAGAGAACTTTTCTCGCTTATACCTACACGCCAAAAATCACCATTACTGATAAAACCTCGTTTATCGATAGAGCCTTTAGGTCTATCTAATCTTAGAGTAGATCTGACTCCAAGTTTCTCGAATGAATTATGAATTTGTCTTAAAATACCAATATCATAAGAACCTATTCTAAAGCGGGCTCTGCCATCATAAATACCAATACTGCCTTCAGCATCAGTATATCCCGCTATAAAAGCAAGGGAAAGGTTGGTGTCATTTTCGATCCAATTTGGCATAAAATCATTTTTAGGGACTAAGAAATTAAAAGATGGATGTAAAAGTGTTGTAAAGTAGAAAACTCCTATAGCATTTGGTCCGCTGATCCAAACATGAGAATAAGGAGAAAAGAGATTTTTCATAAGAGTAACTTGTTCTGGCTTTGTGGTATTAGATTTTACTACTATAGAATTAGTGAGTTTGCTTTTCTGCGTTACTCCTAAATCTCCTAATCTAAAGCCAATAAGATAAGCCTTTTCTTCCAATGAACCATTGAAGGGTTTTTTAGGATGAATAATATTACCTTCCCAACTCGTACGCATAGGAATATTAAACTTTCTCATTTTTCTTAACACAGCTGCTGGTACAATATTATATAAATCGCCAATCTCCTTTAGTGAAAGTTTCTCCTTGAGATAATGAAACTCTAACTTTCTTTTGCTTATTACAATCTTCTTATTGGGACGTAAAACAATTCCATATTTTCGTACTCTCTTTCTCAGGGTTTTAATACTGCAGTTAAAATGTTTAGCTATCTGGTTACAAGATAGTTTTTTTCTAAAATATAAATCATTTAGTTCTTGTTTAGAAATTTCAATTTTTTCTGCAGACGGTTTAATAACAATACTAAACTCGTGAAGCTTCCTAAGCACAGTTGAAGGGTGGCAATTTAGAACGCTTGCAATTTGAGTAGAAGTAAGGTTATTTTTTATATAAAGAGTAAAAAGTTCTTGTTTTGTGAAATAGGGCAGCACACATTCATATTACCCATATAAAATACGAAAAGTCAATATCCCATTTTCTGTTTATAATTATAAAACCCTTTGCAAGACTATTCAACTTTACTTTTTAACTATGTGTCTAAATAATATTTATTAAAATGGTCTAGAAGTGGTCTAGCAATTATACATTTCAATCTCGAACTTAAACCTAAGTGGTCTAGAAATGGTCTAATTACTAAGAATCTCAACAACTTGCTTAAGTGTTAAAATGACTATATCACTGTTAAATTCTGACATATTGAAAGTAAAATGCTAAAAACAACATAACGTGTATTATGGCAGTAACAAGTCCAGGTACATATTGTTTCTTCATAGCCCACCATGCTAAGTGCCACAGGCTTTGAGCAAACATCAGAACAATAAAGAAAGCCATTAGGTAGCTTCTATAAGGGAATTGATTGAAAATTAACACGGCGAACCAAAATAAGTTATGTAGCACTTCAAAAGTTAGAAAAAATTTGAAGCTCATTTTAAAGAAAAACCACTTTTTGTGAAATCCTGTCGCCAATTCTTCTATTGAATGAATAAGTTGTACAACAAACATCAGTACAAAAAAGGTGGGTAATAGTAGTGCGGGAATCTGCATATTATTAAGTAATTCTACTACTTTGTTGTAAAAAATCTTGGAATAAACCTTCTATTTGCGATAGGAGTAAATCAATTGCTCTTTTAATTCCGGTTAGAATTTCGCCAAACTCTTTATTCATCAACTTTTAATTTCCCTTTTTAATTTCCCTTTTTAAGTTTTGTCAGTTTAGGGATTTTTGAATGATTAGTCAAATTCTCACGTTTTGTTTTGTAAAAGTAACTGACAAGTAATCCTACAGCAATAAGTATAAGCATACTTGTTACCGAATTTAGTGCATCTAAAGCCTTTAGAATTAGTAAAAAAATTAGCCCTAAAGAAATAGAAAATGAAAGAAAAATATTTTTTAAAAAAAGATTGAAAGTAAAAATTAATGCCAGAGATAAAGGAATAAAAAACAGTAATAATTGCTTAGTGTCAGATTGTGTAAGTGTCTGCGGATAAGGAATTTGTAATAAAGTAAAAATGAAAATTCCCCAATAAAATAGGACAGGAATAGATTTTAAAAAATAGTGCATATACATATTATAACTGGATTTGATAAAGATACTAATAAAATCATGATAGAATACGCAGTGTTATGGATGCTCTGGCAACTACCCTTATTTGTCCAAACTGTAAAAAACCAATCTCTGATTCAGCAATGAAGCTGCAATTGGAAGATCAGGTAAAGCAAAGTTTGAAGGATGAATATAACAAAAAATGGATTGAAGAGAAAAGAAAACTGGAGACTAATATACAGCAGCAGATAGATGAAAAAACTAAGAGAGAAAAACTAGCTTTAGAAGAACAATTAAAAAGTAAGGAAAAAGAAATTGATTTATTCAGGGACAATGAATTGGCTTTGCGTAAAAAAACTCAAGAACTGGAAGAGAAAGAAAAGAATTTAGAGCTTGAAAAACAAAGACAAATTGATGAAGAAAGGAAAAAGATCCAGCAAAAAACAGAAGAGGAAGTTTCTGCAAAATTTCATTTAAAGGAAAAAGACAAAGATCAGATGATAGAGTCTTTAAGAAAGTCTTTGGAAGAAGCTCAAAGAAAAGCATCAGTCGGATCCCAACAACTGCAAGGTGAAGTTTTAGAACTTGAACTGGAAGAAATTTTAAAACGTGAATTTCCTATAGATGAAATGAAAGAGGTTGGAAAAGGGGTTAGGGGAGCAGATTTAATACAAATTGTCAAAGATCAAATTGGCAGGGAAGTGGGTAAAATTATCTGGGAAAGTAAAAGAACAAAAGCATTTACAGAGGAATGGATTTTTAAATTAAAAGAAGATATGAGGGAAGCGAAAGCTGATATGGCTGTGATTGTCTCAACAACTTTGCCCGCAGATGTTAAGTTTTTCACTCAAAAAGATGGGGTATACATAACCGGTTTTGATTGCGTACTGCAAATTGCTTTTATCCTACGAAAGAGTTTAATAGATATTGCCCAAACAAAGGCTTTATCAGTTGGCAAAAACGAGAAAATAGAAGTTCTATATAGATATATAACCAGTACAGAATTTGCCCAAAAAATTGAAAGTATGCTTGAAACATATTCTGGCATGCAAAGAACCTTGGATAAAGAAAAAATGGTAACGCAAAAAATCTGGGCACAAAGAGAAAAGGAAATTGAAAGATTAAAAACAAATACCTTAACAATTCATGGATCTTTATCAGGACTAATCGATGAGCCAATGCCTGAACTTAAAAGTTTGGAATTTGAAGAAGTGGAAATAATTGAAGAAGAGATTGATATCAAATGATAACAAATGAATTTAAAAAAGCCTACAAAAGTCTAAATCCGCAACAAAGAAAAGCAGTAGATGCAATAGAAGGTCCTGTTATGGTTATTGCAGGTCCTGGGACTGGCAAAACCCAAATATTAACTCTTCGGATTGCGAATATACTTTTAAAAACTCAAATTAACCCTGAAAATATCCTGGCTTTAACTTTTTCAGAATCTGCCAGTTTTGAAATGAGAAATAGGCTTGCAGAAATTATAGGAACACCTGCTTTTAGGGTAGAAGTAGCAACCTTTCACTCTTTTGCAAATAACATTATTAAAAATTACCAAGATGAGTTTTCAAATCTTTTATCAAGTGAAAATATTACTGAAACAGAACAGATTGAATTAATTGAAAAACTAATTGAAACATTAACACTAAAACTTCTCCGCCCGTTTGGGGATCCGCTTTATTATTTAAAAGATATTTTATCCTCAATCAATGATTTAAAAAAAGAAGGAATAAGTGCTGAGGTATTTAGTAAAGCTATAAAAGCTCAAGCTGCGGATTTTGAAAAAATTGAAGATTTATATCATGACAAAGGAAAGTATAAGGGGGAAATGAAAGGTAAATATGCAGAGTACAAAAAAGATATAGAAAAAGAGGTTGAGTTCTCTTTAGTTTTTGATTTATACGAAAAAGCTCTAAAAGAGGAAAGAAAGTATGATTTTAACGACATGCTGCTTGAAGTTATAAAATCACTGGAAAAAAACAAATCACTTCTTTTAAGAATACAGGAGAAGTTTCAGTATATTTTAGTAGATGAGCATCAGGATACAAACTTCGCACAAAATAGATTAGTAGAACTTATTGCAAGCTTTTATGAAAACCCAAACCTGTTTGTGGTGGGTGATGAAAAACAGGCAATTTACCGGTTTCAGGGTGCTTCTTTAGAAAACTTTTTATATTTTAAAAAGCTATATAAAAGTGCAAAACTAATAAATTTAAAAACAAACTACCGTTCACATCAGCTGATACTGGATGCATCGAGCTCTCTTATTAAAAAAAACATTAGTGCAAATATTTTGCCTGGAAAATTACTTCTGGCAAACTCAGCTATCAAAAGTCAGAAAATAAATTTGGGAATTTTTTCAAGCTATGACCTGGAGTATGAATATATAGCAGCAGATATAAAAGAAAAAATTGATAAAGGATTTGTTCCATCTGAGATTGCAGTTCTTTCAAGAAGGAATATGGATTTGGTCTCACTGACACGAGGTTTGAACAGATTGGGTGTAAAATTTATTATTCAATCCGATCAAAATATATTAAATGACTTGGAAATTCAAAAACTCTTATTTATCTTTCAATCAATTTCAAATCCTTTGGATGAAGTTTTGCTAGTTAAAGCTTTGCATGTTGATTTTCTGGGTGTTGATCCATTTGATGTATATAAATTATTAAGTCATGCAAGAAAAGAGAAAATAGAATTCTCAAAATTAATAAGCAAAATTGATAAAAAATTAATTTCTAAATTAGACCTTAAAAATCCAAAAGGTTTAAAAGAGTTTTATAAAAAATTTAAAAATTGGGTAAGTTTAAATAGCAATATCCCCTTTGATGACTTATTTATTTCTGTAGTAAATGAATCTGGGTTTAAAGAACACATATTGAAATTACCTAACAGGTATCAACTTCTAAATAAATTAACAGGTCTTTTTGATGAAATAAAACTAAAGCTGTATAAAAATCCGAAATTTAATTTAAATGATTTCATAAATTTTTTACAAACAGTTGAAAAACACAAATTATCACTCACTGCCAAAAATGAACATTCAAATGAAGACGGCGTGAGACTCTTAACTGTACATAGATCAAAAGGCCTGGAATTTGAAAGGGTTTATATAATTAATTGTTTTGAAGGAAGATGGGGAAGTTCGAAGAAAAGAGGAGCAAAGATTAAAATACCCTGGGTGTATTTTGGACCAAATGTTAAAGCAGCGGTGTCTTTTGAAGAAATTGAAGACGAGCGAAGGCTTTTTTATGTGGCTCTAACCAGGGCAAAAAAAGGTGTAACATTGACTTATTCAAAATACAGCATAGATTCAAAAGAACAACTTCCCAGTCAATTCTTGCAGGAGATAGGAGATGAATTTATAGAAATTATAAATACAGAAGCTTTTGAAAAAAACTTTGACAGCTCTTTAATATTTGATATGCCAGCAAGTACTAATTTAAATCCTAAAAACAAAAAATACTTACAAAGTATTTTTATAGAAAAGGGATTGTCGGTTACAGGTTTGGATAACTTTTTAAATTGCCCCTGGAAGTATTTTTTTAGAAACCTGGTTGTCCTGCCTGATGTTAAAAATAAAAATTTAATTTTTGGAACTGCGGTACATTCAGCGTTAGATTCTTTTATAAAACTCCGAAAGACTAAACCATTAACTAGTCAATATTTAATAGATAAATTTATGGAAGCTTTAGAAAAAGAAGCAGTTTCAGATAAAGATAGAATAGAGTTACTGCAAAAAGGAGAAAGAGTTTTAAAACTATTTTATGAAAAAGTCATATCAAGTTGGCCAGAGAATCTACAAAGTGAGATGAATATTAGAGGAGTTAAATTATCAGACAGTGTAGTGCTTAACGGAAGATTAGATATGGTAGAGCCTTTAAATTCAAGCGGGTCTGTCAGGGTACATGATTTTAAAACAGGAAAAATAAAATCCAGATCTCAAATAGATGGAAGCAAGGAGAATAGCAATTACAATTACAAAAGACAACTGGTTTTCTACAAAATTTTACTGGATAATTATAAGGAGGGTATTTTTAAAATGAAGGAAGGGGTAATAGATTTTATAGAACCGGATGGAAAAGGAAATTTTAAAAGCGAAGTTTTTGAAATTCTAGAAAAAGATGTAAAAGATTTAAAAAATGTTATAAAAACCGTTGCAAGTCAGATAATAAATTTAACTTTTTGGGATCAAAAATGTGAAGATGTGGCTTGCGAGTACTGTAAATTGAGAGAGATGGTTTTTCGGTTAAAGTGATAAATGCTTTTTTAAAGCTTCAGCAATTTCCCTGGTTGGTTTGACAGGTGAATTTAGCACTGTATTAATAGGAAGCCAAACTAACGGGTTTCCTATATCCAAAATTATTTTTGGTAGTTTTCCCGACCATCTATTAATCAAGTAAGGCACAAGAGTTTGATTTTTAAGTCCTATTATTTTGTTTTTAGTTGGCAATGGAATAAAATCCAGTGGTATTACTCCTAATTCTTCCAGGCATTCTCTTTTCAAAGCTTGTTCAACACTTTCTGTTGCTTCAATGATTCCCCCGGGAATTAAATACTGTTCTTCTTCAAAATCCTCCAAAACCCGTTTTTCAATTAGAATTTTATTTCCGTCAAGAAATATAAAAATAACAACTCGTGTATTTTTTTCTGTCATGATTCTAAAAGTACTGCTGCGTATTTTTCTAATTCCTTTTGTAGTTCTATAGAATATTTTTTTGTTTCAAAGTATTTCTTCAAAGCTTATAGCTTTATTCTTACCATCTAACATAATATTAAATCTTTCAATAATCCCTGCTCTGCCTAAAAGAATAGGCACCTCCTCATTTGGATTAAAAACGCAAGGAACCTCAAATGCTTTTTTATTAAATCTAATTTTGATTTGTGATCTATATACCAAGACAGTTGTACCTTCATAGCCACTCATTGGCTCTTGAGGACATTTATCCAAATCTATGCCTAATTTTTCTGCCACGGAAGCTGGAAAAGATGAAACATCTGCACCTGTATCAAAGAGAAACATAAACGATTCTAATCCATGAGGATGTTCTACTGATAAGAATATTTTTATAGTCAGTATGTGACCAAAATCTGGAGAATACTTAATCCCGTAAGGATATTTTAGCTTCATAGATTGCTAGAGTTCCATAAGGCTCAACAAACTGAACAGCGGGGTATTTGTAACCCTTTTTTTCAGCTTCTTTAAAAGCTTTACCTAAATTTTTAGAGGTTGCTACCACTTTGCCATCTGGTTTATCTGTCAGTACATACATTCCACCATATTTTTGCTGTAGTTTCGCAAATGATATTTTTGACATAAATATATTATATCAACTAGTTAAATAATTTTCCATGCCAATATGAAAATCTGAGAAGTGTAGAAGCTTCATGAGTATTTGAGATTTTATCATAAGTCCGTGCTACAATGTCAGACATGTTTGAGGGTAAGTTAAAACAACTAAAAGAACAAATAAAAAAAGAAAAATTTGATGCAGTATTGATTTCTTCGGTTTCCAATATATCCTATCTAACAGGTTTTACAAATTTCTCAAAAGATGAGAGGGAAGCCTTTTTAATAATAGGGGATGATTTTCAATATATTATTACTGATGCCAGATACTCAGAGGCTATAAAAAAAGATGTACCCCATTTCCAACTCTTTGAAAGAGGCTACAAAACACCAGTAGAAGACTTATTTAAAACTCTTAAAAAAGATATTACAAGTTTAGGTATAGAAGAAGATAATTTGACAGTTTCAGAACATAGAAAGATAAAAAAACATTTTAAAAAAACTAAACATTTTGATGTAAATAGCATAAGAAGTATAAAAAATAATGAGGAAATCAAAAAAATTGAGACAGCTTGTAAGATTGGGGATAGAGCTTTTGAGTATGTATTAAAAAAAATAAAAGCAGGTGTAACAGAAAAACAAATTGCTCAGGAGATAGAAAAATTTATTAAAGAAAATGGAGCAGAAATTTCTTTTCCTTCAATTGTAGCTTTTGGTGCAAATTCATCTGTTCCACACCATCAAACAGGAAATGATGTATTAGGTCCTTCGACTCAGCTATCGCTTCGCTCAGGACGAGAAGGATTAATCATTCTTCTCGACTTTGGAGTAAAGTTTGAAAACTATTGTTCAGATATGACCAGGACTGTTTTTTTTGGAACACCTTCTAAAAAACAAGAAGATATTTATAATGCAGTTTTGACAGCCCAACAAAAAGCAGTAGATTTTCTGAATTTAAAAATTAAATCTAATAAAAATGTATCTGCTCAGCAAGTTGATAAAGCAGCAAGGGATTATATTATCTCAAAAGGTTACTCGTCTATCCCGCATTCCCTGGGTCATGGGATAGGACTGCAAGTTCACGAACATCCAAACCTATCTCCTAAAAGTAAGGAGGTTTTAAAAGAGGGGATGGTGTTTTCTATAGAGCCAGGAATATACATAAAAGATTTTGGCTCGCCTCGCTCGACGCGAGTCGAAGCGGGTGGGGTAAGAATTGAAGATTTGTTTGTATATGAAAAAGGTAAATTAAGGCAGTTGACTACTTCCCCAAAGAATCTAACTACAGTATAATTCACACCTAATGGATAAATGGAATAAACTGGCTGATAAACAAACAATAGATAAAACAATTGTTGCTTTAAAGGCCAATGGTATTGAGGCGGAGCTTGTGGAAAATGCAGAACAGGCAAAACAAAGAGTGCTGGAAATCTTACCAGCAGGTGCAGAAGTCATAAATATGTCTTCAGTAACTCTAGATACAACTTCCATTCCCCAGGAAATTAATGAATCAGGTAAATATATTTCAGTTAAAAATCAGCTAAATAAAATGGATAGGGAAACTGAGGGGCTTAAGATGCAAAAATTAGGGTCAGCTCCTGATTGGACAATTGGCAGTGTACATGCTGTAACTGAAGATGGACATGTGCTTGTTGCTTCAAACAGTGGTAGCCAGTTGCCCGCATATGCTGCAGGATCCTTACATGTTATTTGGATAGTGGGCACACAAAAGATAGTTAAGGATATAGATGAGGGAATGAAGCGAATCTATGATTATGTTTTACCTTTGGAGTCAGAAAGGGCAAATAAAGCCTACAATATGACAGCAGGGAGCTTTGTTTCTAAGTTATTAATTGTAAACAGAGAAACAACACCAGGTAGAATAACAATTATTTTTGTAGGGGAAACGCTAGGTTTTTAAGCTTTGTATAGCCAAAAATTCTCTACTTTTTTAAATGGTCTCCAATTTGGGAAATGATAAGTTTGAGTAATTATTATTGATCCCTTTTTGAGTTCTTTTTTTAGTTTTTCTTCTAATCTCTTAACTCCTTTGTGAAGAAGATAAATATAGACAATATCAGCATCAGAATAATTTTTAGAAAAGATATTTCCATGATAAAAGTGTGCTTTTTTAAATTTTAAAATCCATCCTATATATCTTGAGTAAATAACTCTTAACCAAGATTGTTCGATACCAATGGCCTCAGCTTTTAATTTTGCTGCTGCAATTACTACTCTGCCATCCCCAGATCCTAGTTCATAAAACTTTTTTCCTTTTTTAACTCCAGCTTGTCTTAAAATCCTTCTAATATTATCCATTTTAGTTGGGACATATGGCGCATCAGAACCTGCAAACCAGGATAAAGATAAACAGCAACCAAGTAATATTCCCCCAGAAATAATTAAAGCAATATCCATATCATTTACTGAGCAGTTTTAACAGGAAAACTTTAAGCGGAGTTAATCTGTCTATAAGTGTAAAGATCCAATAAACAGGCCAGTTAAAAACTAAATCATAAGTACCAATATATTCAACTAACTTCCCACCATAGCCTGCTTTAAATCTATGAAAACCATACCATGGATCTTGAGAAGAAGCATTTTCTCCTAAGGCTCCCCACATATCAAATTGTTTAAGCATTAATTTTTTACCAAGTTTTATAGCTTCCCAAGCTATTAAATTATTTGCCATTACCTCAGGATGAGTTTTGGATGATCCTCCATAAGGATAATAAAGAGTATCATTAAAATTTAAAAGCATCCAAGCAGAAAGAGGTTGGTAGTTGGTAGCGGGCCCCCGAAGGGGCGGTTGGTAGTATGTAATAAGAAGTCTGGCCATCCCTGCCTCTTTTAGTGTCTGCCAAACTTTCCAATGGTACTGCTCATTATGCCCATGGTATCCTTGACGTTTTGTAGTTTCAAAATACAATTTTAAATAAATTTTAAAAGCTTCATCATCAATTCTTTCTTCTACCATAACTTTATGTTTTTGAGCAACCCTAATGTTATATCTTGTTTTTGGATGCATATTTTTTAAAAGTTCCTCTTCAGTTTTAGATATATCCAGTACAAAGTTATATTTTGTAAAAAGAGGCTTAGGAGAGGAGATAAAACTTTTATCTATTTGATCCACCCCCGGGGTGTTCTTAATGATATCTGGCTCTATTTTTATAAACGCACAGTTATTTTCTTTTCCTATTTTTCTTAAAGCCTCCAGCAATTCTTTGTCTGGTTCAGGCCCCTTTGGCAGGTAGCCTACATATTTTTTAGCAAAAGGAATCTTGTGAAGTGTTAGCTGGAATGATTTATATAGCTTTCCATTTTTATATAAACCATATCTTAAAATAGGAAGGCCCAAACTTTTTCTTGCATCCCCCCACTCAAAAGATTGGATAGCATGAGTTACAAATTTATTATACTGAGATTTTTGTTTGCTTGTGATCAGACGTAAATCCATAGGCACTATTATATACTCTTGAAAAAATAACTTCCAAAAAAAGTGGTGTTTTTACTACTCAATTCTAGCGGTTACTCTTACAGGTGCTGCATCAGAATTAAGTTTTGCAGGTAAAGCAATTATTTCAAAATCTTTTGCATCAAGAAGCTGATCTAAATTAGTTAAATTCTCCAGAATTAATATTCCATTACCTAATAAAATCTTATGTGTAATCCAAGGCTTATCTAAATCTGGACTAAGCATATCCATTCCTACCATTTTTACTTTTAACTCAACCATTTTGTTTGCAAAGTCTGCTGTAAGATAAGGATAACCTTTAAAATAATAATCAGTTCCAAATTTAGAACCAAATCCTGTATAAAGTAATACAATTGAACCCTCATCTATATGAACATTTTTTAAAACTGCTGGATCTATTTTATCTTTACCTCTAACATCAACTAAAACACCTTTTCCTATAAATCTATCTGGGGTTATTTCGTCTATGGTTTTACCTTCTTCTATCATATGTAATGGTGCATCCATATGAGTTCCAACATGCATGGCTGTAGTAAGTTTATGATCGTTGTATGTATCCTTATCAATAAATGCTATTTGTTCAAGGGTAGATTTTGGATCACCAGGAAAAACAGGCATGTTATTTGTAAATTTATGTGTTAAATCAATAATTTTCATATTAGCTTTTCCTTTGGAACTTGCTGTCTTTCCTCTCCAAAAACTTTGCTATTAAAGTAATAGATGTTTTCTGGAGTTATTTTAACAAATAGCCACTGAGGGTTATCTATAAAAGGCTTATTTTGTTTAAAACTACCCACTCTTCCATAATAGATCTCATGTGCTTTTTGTTTTTCTTCCTGATCTTTTAGGATAGAAGCTTTTCCTTCAATCTGAATTCCTACCACATTTCCTTTTTGCTCTGTTTTATAAATTGCCACAGCAACTTTTGGGTTTTCAGTTATATTTTGCATATGTCTTACTTGAGGCATGGAAATAAAGTAAAGATTAAAATTTTTATCCCAGGCAAAGTAAACTGGATTTGCCCATACACCTTTTTTATCAATTGTTGCTATACAACAATAATCTGTTGATTGCATGCATTCCAATAAATGTCTCTTCCAATTAAAAGTTGATTTATCTACCATAATCTTTAATGAAATTATATCTCTTTTAGAGAGACTTTGCTGTCTATCCTACAATCCAACCACACAAGATCCTTAGTGGTTTATCTCCAGCAGAAAAACTCCTGGAATATCAACAAATGCCACAAAGAGTACACAGATCGTAATGTCATAATTTCCGACAAATCCTCTCTACAAAGAGAACTTACTGGAGTTTAATGGACTCCTGAGTAGAAGCGAGTCGAGAAGCTACCTTAAAATATCTGGATTTTGGCTTTAGTTCGGAGTTCTTGGAATTTTTGAGAAAAGATTAGAGGAAATTTATAAGCAAAAATTGATCTGTTTGGAAGAACTTAAGAAGTCTATTTTAAGCAAAGCATTTAGTGGAGAATTGTAATATAATAAATTCATGAGCAATGAATCTAGAGCTAAAAATAATAGAGGGCAGTTTGTCTCCAAGCGGTTTGACACAAAGATAGGAACGATAGAGAAGCAATATGGTGTTAAATTGGGTGTGAGATCTGATACCAAGCTTGGTAACTACCTTAAAAATAAAGGGTATACTTCTTTGTCTGAAATGCTTAAACCGTAAATGTATGGGTCATTTTGATTTCGTCGGTAATCTAACGTTAAGAAATAACTTAGATGTTGCCTTCGATCATATATTAACTCTTATTCCATTTTCTGAATCAAAAAGCTACGGTAAATTGGAAAAAAGCAGCTTTCGGAAGACAATAATAATTTATACAGCTTCAATTATTGAGGCACTACTTTTTAACCAAGTCCATGAAAAGTGTTCAGAAGATGATTTAACTTCATATAAATGGGAGGTAGAAAATCCTAAAGAACTGTACAAAATTGACGATAAGCATAAGATTGTTGGTGGATACTATGTGTTTAAACCAACCGTGTTACAATTAGACAAAATAAATCTTGGCATAATAAATAAATTATTATATGAAAAGAAATTGATTGATGAGGACATGTTTGAGAAAATTGACAAAGTAAGAATACTGCGAAACGATCAGCATTTTGGCACACATCAAGTTATAAAGGAATATGCTAAGACGGATTTGGAATTTGTTTTTTCTGTTGCCAAGGATGTAAAAAAGTTAGTTCAAAGTTGAAATATTAAAAACAAAAGTCTTCTTACGAAGACCTTTTGCCGATCGGGGACACCCCGATTCATGAGTATTATAACAATATCTTAAATATAGTTGCAACCAAAAGATTATGAACGAAAAACTTTTAATGAGTTAGTAAGTATTATTACCTAATATGAGTGGCGAAAAGAAATTATCCAGCATAAACTTTTTTATCTGTTCTACCCTCTTGACTTCGGGTAGTATTCGGTGTATGTTTAATCTATGGCTAAAATGAAAAATAAGCAAAGCTTTCCTTCGAATAAACTCCCCGACAATCAAATCGCTTTTTATCAATCACCGGATGGATCGGTGAATATTGAGGTACTGTATGTTGAAGAAAATATCTGGCTCACTCAAAAGAAAATGGCCGAACTTTTCGGCACAACACCTCAAAACATTACTCAGCATCTCAAAAACATTTATGCGGAAGGTGAAACTGACCAGGCGGTAACTTGTAAGGATTTCTTACAAGTTCAACAAGAAGGTGGAAGGGAAATTAAAAGAAAAACCGCAATGTATTCACTGGAAGCCATAATTGCTGTGGGTTACAGGGTAAATTCTGAGCGTGGTACACAATTTCGTCAATGGGCAACTGGGATTTTGAAGAACTACATTCATAAAGGTTATGTATTAGATAGTGACCGGTTCAAATACGGCTCCCGTTTCAGTGCCAGATATTTTGATGAGCTTTACGAAGAAATCAAGGATATCCGTACAAGCGAACGGATGATCTATCAAAAAATCACCGACATTTATGCAACAGCTATCGACTATTCATCAAAAGCATTTGAGAGCAAACAGTTTTTCGCTACTGTCCAAAACAAACTCCATTTTGCGATCACAGGAGAAACCGCCGCAGAAATAATTACCAACCGGGTAAATAACAAAAAAGACAAAATGGGGCTTACTTCTTGGCGCAGATCTCCACAGGGAAAAATTATGCCAAGTGATGTGACAATTGCCAAAAATTATTTGGACAAAAAAGAACTAACTCATCAAAGAACTAACTCATCTTAACCGTATCGGTAATATGTATTTAGATTATGCAGAAATGCAAGCAGCTAGGGGCAAAGCAATGACAATGAGGGATTGGATAGAGAAACTGAATGCTTTTTTGAAATTCAGCGAATATGAGATTTTGACAAATGCAGGCAAGATTAGTCATGAAGTTGCGGAAGAACTTGCTTTAAAAGAATACGGAAAATATAAAAAAGAACAGGACAAAAACTACATCTCCGACTTTGATCAAGAGATTAAAAAACTTTTGAAGAAAGCTAAGAAATAATGTCTTAGGAAAGCTACCTTAAAATATCTGGATTTTGGCTTTAGTCCGGAGTTCTTGGAATTTTTGAGAAAAGATTTGAGACAATTTTTGGTTTTTGATTGTATCTGTGGCTTCTTTTTGTTGCTGGGCGGATTCTGTTGCTTTCATTTGACTCTTATTTTGTTCAATAAATTTGGAAACTTCATCTGCTGAAACAGTGGCATCTTTTTCATAAAGTTTTGTAATTACCAGTTGAACTTTAATCTGATCTTTTAAAGAAGATCTTGTTTGTCCTTGTTGAGAAAGCAAAGAGTCCAGCACATCCTTACCCCCCACACTGGTTTCCAGATCCGTAATCTTTTTAGCTATCTCTGGTTCTGTAGAAACAATACCATTTTTGCTGGCTTCAGACATAATAATTTTTTCATTGATCATTTGGTTTAAAGTTTGACTCTTAAATTGTTGATTAAGTTTTGTTTGTAACTCTAAGTTAGTCACAGGCATGCCATTTACCATAGCAGCCACAAACCAGGACTTTTTAAAGAAGAACAATAAAACTAAACCTAAAGCCAATAAACTTAAGTAGAAAGTCTTGGAAGTTTTTAATTTAGTTATCTTATCAGGAAAATTGTTCAAAAAATTATTTAATTTTCCACCTGGTAGAACATTTAAACTTTGTGATTTTGATTCTTGAGGATTATTTTTAACTTTTAACTTTTTACTTTTAACTTCTCTTGCCATTGGCCGATGATAACAGAATAAATTGTATTTTAGCAAGAAGTAATTTAAGATAAAGATATGCACTTCGGTTCTGCTCAGTGTAAACAAAAAGGTTTTGCCCAACTCTTTTTAGTTATTTTAGCACTAGGACTTATTATTAGTGGAGTCTATCTTTATCAGAGTAAAAAATCTTCATCCTCATTTCAAAATCCTAGTTTTAATACTATTTCAGAATTTAAAGATTACTCAAGCCAACTAGGATTTCAATTTAAATACTCAAAGGACTTAACTGCCAAAGAAGATACAGAAGAAGAGTTTAATAAAAGAGGTAAAGGAGATTTCAGGAAAAATTTTAAAGGGTATGTTCAATATGAACCAGGCAAATTATTAGGGGCAGTGGTGGTTTTGGATAAATCTAACTCTTTTGATACTAACCCTTTTACTGTTTGGGTTTTTGATAATCCAAATGATTTAAGTATTGATAAGTGGTACGGAAATTTTTGGTATTATCCATTTGTTTGGGGAGATTTTACTTATACTGGAAAAACTACTTTAGCTCCTAAAGATGAGGCCACAATCTCTGGCAAAGTGGGAAAATCTGGAACTATTGACTATCAACCAGGCAAACCAAAGTTTGTATATCTATCTTTAGACAAAAAGATGTACTTATTTAGAATAATTGGAAATACTGGGGATCAAATTTTATCTTCCTTTAAATTATTAAAATCAGAAACCAAGAAAGTGGAGGGATGTAAAGTAGGAGGATGTAGTGGTCAGCTTTGTGTTGAAGAAAATAAAAGTGGGATCAGTACTTGTGAGTGGAGAAATGAATATGTTTGTTATAAAACAGCAAAATGTGAAATACAGCCTGATGGAAAATGTGGCTGGACAAAAACAGAGCAGTTATCAAAATGTTTGAGTGAAAGTGAAAATACATCAGTTGAGGTTCCCCAATAAACTATGCAAAAAGGACAAACATTAATTTTTCTTTTAATAGGAATACTTATTATTGCTGGCGGAGCATTCTATCTGGGAAAATCCTCTACTCCTAAACCATCTCCTGGTCCAGTGGTAACTGCCCAACCAGTTTCGCAGTCCACCCCAGTTCCTTCCTCAATTCCAGATACTAGTCCCACCCCAGCTGGTTTGTTGGATACTGCCAACTGGAAAACATATAAATCAAATGCTTTTAAATTTTCAGTAAAATATCCCAATAATTGGCAAATCCTTGAACCAAAGAAGTTTCCTGACTCTATTGAATTTTATCCACCGGAGGCAGATATGAATTTAATAGTTAAGGTAGATAATGGGCAAAGAACACCAGATGAAGGGATGAAGACTTTGCAATGGCAAACAATGGGTATTAGTATCTCAACACATCTTTTTAAGGAATCTCCTCTTGGGAATAAAGATCCTCTTATTACTAATTGGAAATTGGTGACAATAGACGGAATAGAAGGACACTATTACGTAACCCATCTGTGTGCTCCAAAATGTAGTGTTAACGTTGACCTTCCCTGGGAAAGTGGTCAGAAAACCTTACAGATATGGATGTCAAGTGATGGAGACACCAATATTTTTGATAGCTTTTATCCTACAATTAAATTCTTAAAGTAAGTATATATCGATAAAGTGGGCCCTTCGACCCGCTTCGCCAAAGCTTCAGCGAGGCGAGCAAGCTCAGGGTAAACAGTGCACGATTTTATAATAGATAGATATCAACGAATCGTGCACTCCAGCCAGCTGTTTTGGCATCATCAAAACCTAAGTCTATAATATTGCCTTTAATGGCTCCACCGGTATCTCCTGCAATTGCTAAACCATATCCTGGAATATAAATCTTACTACGCATAGGAATGACTTTGGGATCAACAGCAATCACTCCTTTTCCTGCTCTCATTCCAATTGCTGTCCATTCGTCACACCCAGGGCAATGAGAATCATAATGAGTGGCATACACCCGCATCTTTTTCCAATATTTAATTTCTCCATCAACAGTATTTAATGTTTTCCAAACAATTTTGGTGCCTCTTAAAATCTTTTTATCTTTAGGAGTAGTTGTCTCAACAGAAATAACCTCCCTGTTATATTCTTCCCCATCTTTGGTAGAAGTTATTTTTATAATCTTTGTTCTCTTGCCATCTTCTCCTTCCTCCAGTACTTTTTCTTCTCCAGCTTCTGTTTCAGGATCATCTTGGTAGATTACTTTTTTGGTTAAGACTTCAGTTACCTCCTGTAATTTATCAGTAAAAGAAGATTCAGTAGTGATAGGTTGATTAACAGGAAGAGTTTCAGTTGGTGATGAAGTTGAAGTACCAAGAATAGCTGGGGCTTGCCAAAAATTTTTGGCAAAAAAAGTGACAGCAACTATTAAGATAATTCCTAGATATCTTTCCATGATCTTTAGGCATTTAGCCAGTCATCGTCATCTCTACTGCTACTGATATCATCTAAGAATTGGTCTTGGTCTTTAAAATTAGTGTTACTTGAGATTAAATTTTGAGGGATATCTGCTAAAAAACGTGATACTAAATTATTTGATCTGGTTCCAAAATATAATCTTTGTCTGGTATAAATTAAGTACAGTTTTTCTTTAGCTCTGGTAATCCCTACATACATTAATCTTCTCTCCTCTTCCAGCTGATTTGTATCCAGCATTGATCTGGAATGTGGGAATAATCCTTCTTCCATACCCACCATAAAAACTGTGGAAAACTCCAAACCCTTGGCACTGTGTAAAGTCATCAATATTACAGCCTCATTTTGAGTGCCTTTTTTAGTTTCTTGCCCTTTTTCAACTAAAGCCACATTTTCTAAAAACTCATATAAGACAGGAAATTGTTCTGCTACAGATCTAAGTTCTTTAACATTTTCTATTCTACCTTTTGAAACTTCTGTACCATCATCTATGTAGGCCAGGTAACCTGTTTTTACTAAAACCTGGTCCAATAAATCTAAAGTAGAGTATTTATCCAGTTGAGCAGAGATTTCTGTATAAAATTCCATAACTTTTCCCACTCTGCCTTTTCCCACCTTCTCTGCTCTTTTTAAAGCCACAGAATCACCAGGATTTTGTAATAGTCTTAAGTAAGAAAGCACGTCTTTTATTTCTTTTCTGTCATAAAAGGAAGTTCCACCAACTAATTTATAAGGAATGCCGGATTTTAAAAATTGTTCTTCTAAAGTACGTGATTGAGCATTTGTTCGATATAAAACTGCATAGTCAGACAATTTATTTGTATCTAATTTAGAAAGGATAAATAAAGCTTCTTCAATTTCATTTCTGGTTTCAACAATTTCTATTTTCTCTCCGCTATTTTTATCTGTCCAAAGTTTTAAAATAGGGTGAGATTTATTTTTAGAGATTACGCTGTGCGCTGCATCTAAGATGTTTTGGGTAGAACGGTAGTTTTGTTCTAAATTATAGACTCTGGTGTTTGGATAATCTTTTTGGAAGTTAACAATATTTCTAAAATCTGCTCCTCTGAAAGAATAGATTGATTGACTAGCATCCCCAACCACACAGATATTTTTATGTCTATTTGCTAAGTATTTAGAAATCAAATATTGAGCAGGGTTAGTGTCTTGATATTCATCAATTAGAATATACCTAAATTGGATTTGATAACGAGTTAGAATAGTTGGTTCTGATTTAAATAATTTGATAGTAGTAAGCAGTAGGTCATCAAAATCTAAGGCCTTATTTCTATCTAAGATTTTTTGATATTCTAGATAGATTTTGGCTACAGTTTCCTGGAAATAACCCCGGGCATATTGAGGGTATTCCAAGGATGAGATGAGTTCATTTTTAGCCCCGGAAATGGTGGATCTGACAGCGTAAGGTGAAGTTTTTTGGGTGGGGATGTTTAAACTACTCATAGCTTCTTTAACTACATCTAAGGCATCTGATTCATCATAGATGGCAAAACCAGGGGGTAATCCTAAAACTTGGCCCTCACGACGCAATATCTTGGCGCAAAAAGAGTGAAAAGTGCCCATGACAGGAGTAGTTGGTAGTTCGTGGTTGGTAGTTTGTAGTAATTTTTTGATTCGTTCGATCATTTCTCCGGCAGCCCGGTTAGTAAAAGTCAGAGTGAGGATACTTTCCGGGGGAATTTTTTTTTCAACTATTAAATAAGCCACTTTATAAGTTAAAACTCTGGTTTTTCCAGAACCAGCTCCAGCAAGTATTAAAATAGGTCCTTCAGTTGCTTTAACAGCTTGTTGTTGAATAGGATTTAGATCATCTAGAAGAGGCTCGGGCATGTGGCATATATTAACATATTAATACTTACGAAAAACTAGTCAAAAGCAATAAGAGAGATCGTAAAATTTTTATAGCAAAATAGTATAATTTAGGCAGAATCAATCTTTAATGAAATTTTATTTTAGGAAATTGTCTATTATCAAGAAAGCGGTCATAGTATGTATACTTTGCTTTTTTCTAATCATATTTGGCTTAATTTTTATAGCTAACTTTTATGATACAACCTGGAATATTCCTCTTGGACAAAGATTTGCCCAGATTAATACTGGACATGGGTCTGTGAATATTTTCATCCCCAAAGATGATACCACCTGGTTGTATTTTCACAATCTTAACTTTCCCCAAGTTATAATTTCAGCTAACACTAGGTTAGAAAATTTAAGATCAAACACGACAGAGGATAACAATAAGAAAGGAGCTACTGGAAGTTATGAACATAAGTCTCTGCAAACAAGCGTTCCTTCACCTAAATCCATTTCCCCTAAATATATAAAAAGTAAAATTCTCAATTTAACTTTTACTACACCTGACGGAGTTGAGGCTTCATATTACCCGCATGTTAAAAGTGATCTAAGTGAGGGTAATGAAATTATTGAGTACCGCACTGGCTATCTTATGAGAATATTGATTTCAGCAAATTATAATTGCGAAGATACAACTAGATATTCAGCTATAGAACCAAAAACTGTTCTGCTGGCAAATGAAATCCCCTTAATTTTTCCTAATAACCGCATGGGCTTTAGACATGGAGGAGTTAAACTCAACGCAACGAAGCACATCTCCTCTAAAAAAGCTTGCATTGATGTTGACCAGGAAATCACCTCAAATGGTGACGAGGAGAAAATTTTTGACCAAATTATAACCTCTGCTAAACCTTAGGAGGTAGATACCGATCATAGGTCTAGACAAATTTGGGGTTTGTTTGGTATGATAAATTTATCATGGCAAAGATTCAACTTTTAGACTTTTGGGCTCCTTGGTGTATTGATCCTCAAACTCCAGTTCTGACTGAAAATGGTTATATCAAAGCTTCGCAAGTTAAAATAGGACAAAAATTAGTTACTATAGATCCAAAAACTAAGAAGCAATCAGTTAAGAAAGTCCAGAAGATAAGAATTTTTAAAGATGTAGCTTCTAAAAAGATAGTTTTGGAAACAGGTAGAGAATTAATAGGAGATACCAATCATCAAGTTTTAACCCAGGAAGGTTTTAAGAAGTTAGAGGAGCTAGTAATTGGTGAAAAAATTCTAGTTAATCCAGTTGATGGTATTGAGGTATTCCGCTCAGACAAAGCTGAAGTTATTCTAGAAACCACTGTTCAGAAGGCAGTATTTCAGCAGTTGGCATTAGATACTTATAACAGGTCAGTGATTTATGATTTACATATGCCAGTTGTTACCTTTTATCCCCAGCAAAAAAGACGACAAAATAATTTATTTTGGGAAAAAGTCTCTAGCCTAGAAGATGTCGAAAATAGAGATGTAATTGGTATTACTGTTAGTAATCCTCATACAATTGTGACTAATGGAATAGTCTCACATAACTGCGGTCCCTGTAGAATTATGAACCCTATTTTGGAAGAATTGGAAAAAGAGCTTGGAGATAAAGTAACTGTAGAGAAAATAAATGTGGATGAAAATCAGGAACTAGCTTCTAAATATGGGGTGATGAGTATCCCAACGTATATTGTACTAAAAGATGATAAAGAAGTTGGAAGAAAGATTGGTGTAACCTCAAAAGCTGATCTTTTAAAGCTACTGCAAAGTTGAATTTCAAAGATAAGGTTATTCAAATTGTGAAAAAGATTCCTTATGGTAAAGTTACCACATATGGGACCATAGCTACTTTAGCTGGTTTACCCAGAGGAGCAAGATTAGTAGGTGGTATTTTACATTTTAATTATCAAAAGCATGATTTACCTTGGTATAGAGTAATCAATAGAAAAGGGCTTATCTCTATTAATTGTTTGGATCACCCAAAAACTTTACAAAAAGCGTTACTTGAAGATGAAGATGTGGAAGTAACAGCGGATTTCATGATAGACTTGGAAAAGTACGGCTGGTTTCCTTTTCGTCATTCTGAGCGGAGCGAAGAATCTAATATTTGAATTGTTAAGATTGCCGCGCGAACTTCGTTCGCTCGCAATGACGTTTTTATTATGAAGAATATCTGGATTATCGCAAATTGGAAAAGTAATAAAAATATTAGTGAGGCTTTAGATTGGGTTGCTAAAGTCGGACCTCAAATTCCCCAAAAAGACAATTTAAAAGTAGTTATTTGCCCAACCTTCAGCTGTTTATCAGAAATTAAGCAGATAATTAAAGTTAATAACTTTCCACTCATGCTTGGATCACAAGATTTATCTCCATTTGGAATAGGAGCTTATACTGGTGAAGAGTCAGCCCCTTTATTAAAAGAACTGGTTGATTTATCAATCCTAGGTCACTCTGAAAGAAGGAAAAACTTTCATGAGGATGATGAAATGATAGCAAAAAAAGTTCAGCAAGCTTTAGTGAACAAAATAATTCCTTTAGTTTGTTTACAGGGATCAGAAATTTCAGTTCCTAAAGGGTGTAAGTTAGTGGCTTATGAACCAATTACTGCTATAGGTACTGGTAATCCTGATACCCCGGAAAATGCTAATTTAATTGCAAAAAAAATTAAACAACAGTATGGGGAGGACTTGGAAGTTTTGTATGGAGGGAGTGTAAGTTCCCAAAACATACTAGGGTTTATCAATCAACCAGATATTAGTGGAGTATTAGTAGGCAATGCTTCTTTAAACGCTGAAGAGTTCATAAAAATATGCAATTCAAATCTCTTAAACTAAGCAAAAACGAGAAGGATAATCCAATTAAAGCAAGGAAGGTAAAAAAAGTTATTAAAAAACTGGTACCTGTTATTCTAGTGATAGCTATTTTAAGTGCTTTGGCTATTTTTCTAACAACTCTTTCCGGCTCTTATTCAGTTATAAATTACATTTTTTCTGGGAACAACCTCAGATCTACCAATAATAGGGTAAACATTCTGCTTTTAGGTATTGCAGGTGGTACACATGATGGCAGAGATTTAACTGATACTATTATGGTAGCTTCATATAATTTAAAAACCAATCAGGTTTATTTATTCTCCATCCCTCGTGATCTATGGCTGCCGGAACTTAAAAGTAAGGCTAATGCTGTTTATGAGATTGGTTTATCTCAGAATAATGGTTTAGGTTTGGTAAAGGTAATTATGGGGAATGTAGTAGGTTTACCAATTCATTATGTGCTGAGAATAGATTTTAGAGGTTTTGTACAGGCAATTGATGCCATAGGCGGGGTAGAGGTATTAGTTGAGAAGCCTTTTGATGATTATTTATACCCGATTCAGGGTAAAGAAAATGATCTGTGTGGAAATGAGGAAAAAGAAATGGATTTTAATGAAGGTGATGCCAAAAAACTAAATATAGATCCAGGTAAAAGAAAAGTTTTAATCCTTCCGGATGGGCAAATTGCGACAGATTCAGCCATAGAGGAGAGAGGAATAAAATATTATAGCTGCAGGTATGAACATATCAGTTTTGAAAAAGGAAATATAAAAATGGGTGGGGCTGTGGCTCTAGCTTTTGTTCGCTCCCGTCATGGCACAAATGATGAAGGATCTGATTTTGCCCGTTCCAAAAGACAACAAAAAGTAATTGAGGGTGTGAGAAATAAGATTCTATCTGTAGAGACTTTAGTAGACCCGCAAAAGATTTCTGAGTTGATTAAGGTTTTGGGTAAAAGTATAGATACTGATATCTCTATAAAAGAGGCAGCTGAGTTTTACAAGTTATCAAAGAAATTAGATAAAACACATAGTTTTGTTTTAGATGATTCTCCTAAAATAAATCTCCCTAATGATAGAAGATCCTTGCTAATACATCCTCCTTCAAAAGATTATGGAGGAGCTTATGTTTTAATTTCTCAGGATGATGACTTCTCAATAGTGCAAGGATATGTTAGAAAAGTACTAACAGGAGAGATAACAGAATATGAAGCCACTGCTGCTGCACGGATCCGCAATTAAAGCTTCCAGAATAAAGCTTTTAGAATTAAGGAATAAATTTCATTCGGATAATATAATGGTGTTTGAAAAAGGTGAAAATTGGGGGACTATTCTAACAAATATGCAATCAATCTCTCTTTTTGACGGAGAAAGATTAATAGTAGTAGAAAACCCTATGGAGGATCTTACCAACTACCAACTACCAACTACCAACTACCAACTAATCCTGTGGTTTGATCATGAGATTGGATCAAAAAAACCTGTAATGGAATGGTTTAAAAAAAATGGCCAAGTTTTATTTTTTCCAGAAGCAAAAGAAGTGTCAGTGTTTCCATTCTTAGATTGTTTAGCCTACAAAGATAAGAAAGCCTTTTTAGAACTTCAGAAGTTAAAAAATGCCGGGTTTGATATTCAATATTTTCTTACAATGGTCTTTTATTTATTGAGAAATTTAGCAGTAACTCCAAAATCTGCCCCTCAATTTGTGAAAGATAAATTAAGCAGACAAAGGAAGAGTTTCAATTTGGAAAAAATAACCAGTCTATATAAAGAAATTCTAGAAATAGATTTTAAAATCAAATCAGGATTACTTGAAAAATCCCAGGCAGAATTTTCACTGGTAAATAAGTTTATGTTAGAATTTCTGATATAATTTCTGAGTGAGAGAATTTACTTTTTACCTAGTAGCAGGTCTTATTATTACAAGAATATTTGAAATAAGTCTACTAAGGATTAAATTCCTAAAAAAACATTTCTATGATGATCATAAGTCTTTTTTTGGTTATAGATTTCACCACAGTTGTTATGGTGCAGCTTTAATAATTTTAGGTCTAACTCAAAATGATATAACTACAAAATACTCTTTACCATTTTTTGGTTTTGGACTGGGCATAATCCTAATGCATACATTAACTGATAAACGTTTCATTTTTATAGAAAAAGCCCAGAAAGGGTAATCCCCTCTCGTAGCTGAAGATAACTTACTGATTAATCTTTTTGGACATTAAATCCAAATCTTTTTGGTCAACTACCCCATCTCCATTTAAATCAGCTTTTTTGTTTTTGGGATTTTTACTCGCCTCGCTGCCAGCATTGCGGCTAGGCGGGCGAAGCGGGCCCAAATTTCCTAAAATAATAGAATTATCAGCAGAATTTATGATGCCATCTCCATTTAAATCATATTTATCCAGATCCTGATTTAGAGCTGGAGAGGGTGAAGGGGAAATAGTATTTAAGTCTACATTTTCACCCAGCCTTAAAGGAGGCAGTCCTTTTGCCACATCCCTTAATTTAAAAACTGCGGTGGCTTGTCCTTTGGGAGATAAAATTGTCAGTTTCCCATTTGTATCTTCTGTTAAGGGGTAAATATCTGATAGATCTATGTTTCTAATTTGTGAGATAGGGATCAAAAAATTACCGGATGATTTAATGATTGAAGATTGGGTTGTAGCATCAGCAATAGAAATATATGCTATACCTTCATCCAGGGGTTTATTTCCATCAAATGCAGATCCAATAATAGGTCTAAATCCGGTTTGGAACTGCAGCGGAATTGCAGTTGTAAATTTACTTACTTCAGATGAGAGTTTGCCTGAGATAATTTTGTATTGATAGGTAGTTTTTGGCAAAAGATTTTTTATTGTTACATAATGTATTAAGTGAGATTTTGGTCCGGCTGATGCAGGACCATCTTGGTCATCTAAGGCAACCAGCTCATTGGGATTTGTTACACCCAGGGTAATAAAAGAAGGCGTGGGGATTGATGTTTGCCAGGAGATGTTGATTTCTGTGTCAGATATATTAGATAAAGTTATATTTTGGAGGTTGATACTGGCTGAAGCTTTTGAAGTAAAAATTTGTTCTTGTAGGGCAAGAAAAACCCCGGTTATTATCCCAATAACTATAATTCCCAGTCCCAGAATAGTAGGAATTTTAAATCTGCTTAAATTTTTTTTCATGGTAACTCAAGTATTTTAATGTTTAACTCAGGATTTATTGGTTCAATAACTTCTTGTGTTTTCGGAGGAATTTCCACTTTCATTTGAGTGTGATATATATCAGATCCCACCCAAGCAAGGATGGTAATAAAAGTTAAGATAGCAGCAATCAACCAATGTTTTTTAATCATTTGATATAGTACGCCTTTCCGGACAAAGTCATTATTAGTTTTGCTTCTTCAGAAGTCTTTGATAAAGCCACCGAGTCGATTAAGATTAACCGAGGACTGGTTCTCAAATCCTGCAACAACAAAACCAAATTTTTATACTCACCCTCAGCATTAAAAGTGAATGTTATATTTGTTAGAGCTCCCAGATGATCTTCCATCTTCGGTTCTATTACCAAAGGTTGAATTTGTAATGCCGAAACCGAGGCTTCATGTGTAATAGCAGTTTGTTCAAGGGTATGAATAAGTGATTTTAAACTGGTATTATCAGGTATAGCTGCTTCTATTTTAGATTTAACTCCACTCTCTAAATCCTCGTAGTTTTTTTTACCTTGAGATAGGTTGATGGCTTTTTGATTTACCTTTTCCAGTACTTGGGTGGAATTTTCCAGCTTCTTTTGTAAAACTAAAATAGTCTCTATGGTAGGTTTGATAGCATAAAAGATGAAGATGGTTATAACCAAAAGAGTAAAGACAGGTGTACCATAAGTCCTGACTATTGGTATTTTGGTAATTGGTTTAATATAAGTAAAATATCTGGAATTATATTGGGAGGAGCTCATGAACTTTTTCCTCCTAGTTTTGCTTGAATGCTAAGTGAGAAAATTAGCACACCTTTTTCAACACCTATACTGGTAATGTTTACATCTGAAAAAAAGGAATCCTGTTTTAGTCCACCTAAAAGTGTTGACACATCGCTATTATTTTGAGCCTGACCGTTGAGAGTGATGCTTACTTTAGCTACATCTTTTGCAATATTAAGGTTGATAATCCTTACTCCTGCTGGGGTTTGATCAGCAATCTTTTTTAAAATTTCGGGATAGTTTGGAGAAGTTTTTCGTACAGAATCAATAGTTGATAATTTAAGTTGGGTTTGTCTGATTAAAATCTCAAAAGGTTTTAAACTTTCTATATAAGGAATCTGTTGCTCAATTGCCTCTTTTTTAGAAGCTAGATCAGCATCCAGTTTAAATCTGGCTCCAAAAGCAATTAAAACGATGGCTTCTACAAAAATAAATACAAACCGGCCTGTTTGCAATAGCCAGCGGCCACCTTTGACAAATATTTTTTCTGGATTAGACTGTGGTTTTAATAAGTCTAAATGAATTGCCAGTTTTGGACTCTGAGGTTTAGGCATGCACTAATTATACTAGGGAAAAGGGCACAGGGTATAGGGGTTAAGTTTGCTTGACGGTTTTAGAAAGTCTGGATTTTAGTCTGGCAGCTTTGTTTGGATGAATAAGTTTGACTTTGGCTGCTTTATCCAATGCAGAAAAGACAGCTTGTAAATCTTTAGCTGATTTACTGGTTCTGCTTTTTTTAATTAATGATTTTAAGTTCAACCCTCTTTTTTTATTGCGGGCTGTTCTTACTTTATCTTTTCTGACTTTTTTGATAGCTGATTTAATAATTGGCATGGGTGGAATATTAACACTTAATCTGGTTTTGTTCAAGCACTGATGCTAGAATGGAAAAAATGGTTAAAAATCTATTCTCACTTTTATATTCAAGACAAACCTCAATACTATCCGGCGCAGCCATAATTGCCACAACCTTGATGTTGTCTAAAGTATTAGGTTTAATCCGTGACCGTTTACTGGCCCATGTTTTTTCACCGGATAAAATAGATATTTTTTGGGCTGCTTTCAGATTACCAGACTTAATTTTTCAAATAGTAATTTTAGGAGCTTTATCAGTAGCTTTTATTCCTGTTTTTACCGAAATATTGGAGAATAAAGGTAAAGATGAAGCCTTTGATATGGCCAGAGCAATACTTAATGTATTTTTAGCAATATTTATTCTGGCAACTATTTTGATTTATTTTTTAGCCCAACCCTTAATCTCAGGCCTGATCGCGCCTGGATTTACTCCTGATAAGCAAATGCAAGTTGTTGCCTTAACCAGGATAATTTTATTTGGTCAGGTTATTTTGGTTTTGGGATCTTTTTTTATTGGTATTTTGCAGTCTTTTCAAAGATTTATTATTCCTTCTTTATCACCGGTTTTTTATAACCTGGGAATTATTTTTGGAATTGTTTTTCTATCTAAAGATTTTGGGATTATGGGGGCAGCTTTGGGGGTTGTTTTAGGGGCACTAATGCATGCTTTAATACAGTTGCCTTTGATCTGGTCTTTAGGTTTTAGATTTAAATTTCCTCTGAAATTTTTTCATCCGGGGGTAAAAGAAATTATCCGTTTAATGAGTGTTAGAACTTTAGGCCTTGGTGCAGAACAGATTAATGAAACAGTGGGGGTGGCTTTAGCATCATTGGTATCAGTTGGCTCAGTCACGTATCTGACCTTTGCTCAACATTTACAGGTTGTGCCAATTGGGCTTTTTGGGGCAACTTTGGCTCAAGCTGCCTTGCCAATCCTTTCGTATGAAAGAGCCAGAGGAAAAATTGAAGAATTTAAACAAACTTTGTTAACAACTTTTCACCAAATTCTTTTTTTAGCACTACCCGCAACAGCCATACTGATTGTAATCAGAATACCAGTTGTCAGACTTGTTTTTGGTGCTTCACAATTTGATTGGAAGGCCACAGTATTAACTGGTGCAACTTTAGCATTTCTTTCTGTAGGTTTAGCTGCACAAGCAGTATCTCTTCTTTTGGTTAGAGGTTTTTATGCTCTCAAAGATACCAAAACACCAGTAATTGTTTCTTTAATTGTAGTTACATTAAACGTTCTTTTAAGTCTGTACTTTATTAAGGTTTTGAAACTTAATGTTTGGAGTATTGGTCTTGCCAATTCTATCTCTACACTTTTATCGGGAATATTACTTTTTTGGACCCTGCATTTTAAAGTAGGTAAATTTAAGCTACAGGCAGTGCTAATCCCTTTGTCAAAAATGTTAATGGCCACTATTATTATGGGTGTGGCTTTGTATATACCTATAAAACTGCTTGATCAAGTAATTTTTGATACCACAAAAACAGTTAATCTGCTGGTTTTAACTGGGCTCTCTTCTATTTTTGCTTTGACAATATATGTCACCATAGTCTGGTTTTTAAAGGTTAGAGAATTAGACACCTATACTGAGCTTTTAAAAAGACTAGGTAAGTTTAGAAGTAATATTAAATCTAAAGAAATCCTGCCAGAGACTGTTTAACGACTAACCTGATATACTACTCCCCATGACAAATATCAGGAATTTTTCAATAATTGCTCACATTGATCACGGAAAATCAACTTTGGCGGATAGATTTTTAGAAATAACAGGTACCATCTCTAAGGACAAAATGCAACCCCAGTTTCTAGACAGCTTGGCATTAGAACGGGAGCGTGGCATTACTATCAAGCTTGCTCCTGTGTGCTTAAATTATACGTTGAACTCCCAACCCTATACTCTTAACTTAATTGATACCCCGGGTCATGTGGATTTTTCTTATGAAGTATCAAGGGCTTTAGCGGCAGTTGAAGGAGCCATTCTTCTGGTGGATGCTACCCAGGGGATTCAGGCCCAGACTTTAGCACATGGTTTAGCAGCATTAGAGCAGGATTTAACTTTAATTCCTGTTATAAACAAAATAGATTTGCCATCTGCAGATATAGAAAACGTTAAAAAACAACTGTCTGATTCTTTCGGGTTTTCAGAAGAAGAAATTATGCTGGTTTCTGGTAAAACTGGTGAAGGTGTGGATAAACTTTTGGAAGCAATTGTGACAAAAATTCCTAGTCCGAAGCAGGAGGAAGAAAAGCCTCTAAGAACACTGATTTTTGATTCTTTTTATGATACTTTCAAAGGGGTAATTGCCCAAGTAAGAATAGTTGAAGGACAAACACCTGCTGTGAATAACCCGATTTATTTTTTGCAGACTAAAGCACAAGGACATATTTTAGAAACTGGCTTTTTTGCTCCCAAGCTATCTTTGAATAATGGGTTAAAGAGTGGGGAGATAGGCTATATAGCAACCGGCATCAAAGAGCCTGACAAAGTGCAAGTTGGAGATACAATATCTACTTCATTTGATGTTTTGCCATTGCCTGGATACAGGATGGTCAAACCAATGGTTTATGTGGGACTTTATCCAATTGATCAAGATGAATTTCATGATATTAAAGAAGCCTTAGAAAGATTTAGACTAAGTGATCCAGCTTTTACATATGAACTAGAGCACTCAACTGCATTAGGGGCTGGATTTAGATGCGGATTTTTAGGGTTGCTTCATGCAGAAGTAGTACAAGAAAGGTTATCTACTGAGTTTGGAGCAGACCTTTTAGCAACAGCTCCCTCAGTTGAATATATGTTAGGTCTAGAATTAGTTCATAACCCTTCAGACTTGCCACAAGGAGAGGGATTAAAAGATTTAAAGGAGCCATGGGTTAGTTTAAAAATCTTTGTGCCACAACAGTTTATTGGATCTGTGATGGAACTTGTTCAAGATAAAAGAGGTAAATTTTTAAACATGCAGCATTTTGGAGTACAGGTTGAATTAATTTACGAGATGCCTTTGGCTGAAATGGTGACTGATTTTTATGATAAGTTAAAATCAGTTTCATCCGGGTTTGCTTCACTTGATTGGGAGTTTATAGAGTTTAGAGAGGTTGATGCAGTTAGGGTGGATATTTTGGTAGGAGGGGAGAAGGTGGATGCTTTATCAGTAATTTTAGTTAGACAAAAAGCAGAAGGGGTGGGTAGACAAATTGCCTTAAAATTAAAAGAAGCTTTGCCCAGACAAAACTTTGAAGTGGCAATACAAGCCTCAATTGGCGGGAAAATAATAGCTAGAGAAACAGTCTCAGCTTTTAGAAAAGATGTCACAGCAAAATTATATGGTGGAGATAGAACCAGAAAAGATAAACTGCTTGAAAAGCAGAAAAAAGGAAAGAAAAAGATGAAAATGGTAGGAAGGGTAGAAATCCCCCAAGAGGCTTTCTTAAGCATACTGAAAACTTAACGGTAAGTTTGGGTAGTGCGGCGTTCGATATCATCTATCTCAATAATCCTGGTTTCAATATTGACGTTTAAGAATAATCTGTAATCACCGACTCTTAGTCTATGAGTAGCAGTATAGTCAGATGATAGTTTTTTAATATCTAACTTGAAGGGATCTACACTTAGTGTTTCTGACTTTTTCTTTATTTGAATCTGATAATGTGTTGGAATTTTCTTTAAGGACTTTGCAGCTTTCTTAGAAAAGATAATTTGATACACTTAAATCCCTAATTCTTTCCAGACTTGTTTTGCTGGAATACCCCCATGTTTTCTGACGTCTTCTACCGCTTCGTTGACTCTTTTGATCAGCTTAGGATTTAAGTCTGCAATTTGTTCGTATAATTCTTCTATCTCAAGGTAGGATTTGATATCTAAAAGTACTCCTTTTGGTTTCCCATTTTGAGTTATTATTACTTCCCCTTCTCGAGGGATTTGGTTGAGGATTTTTGTTAAGTCTCGGCGTAGTTCATCAGCACCAACAAACTTTTTATTTAGCAGTGAAGTTATATCTAATGTTTGCATAAGGATATCATAACATATTCCTTAGACTTATCAAGCCCCTTGATTAAAAATACAACTTGTGATTACACTGGAAGTAGTAATTGGAAGGAGGTGATTTTTTTAATGAAAATGCTTCATATGGTCTCATTTACCCTACTTATAGTTGGTGGTTTGAACTGGGGTCTTTGGGCTCTTTTTAATTTCAACCTAGTCAACACAATTTTGGGTTCTTGGCCTACAGTTGAAAAATTGGTTTATATTTTAGTTGGGGCTTCAGCAGTATATTTGGCTACAACACACATTAGTGATTGTAAAGCTTGTGCCAGCAAAAAGTGATGCTTCGCATCATTTTTGAGAAGGATCTGGTAATTATTAAATCCCGTCTCTTCTGAGGCGGGATTTTTGTTACAATACACCCATGAAAATAGTAAAACCACCCAAACTAAATATTGGAGATACAATTGGAATTGTTGCCTCATCTTTACCCCTTCTACCTTCATTTAGAGAAAATTATGAAAAAGGTAAAAAAGTGATTCAAGAATTAGGATTTAAGATTAAGGAGGGTGAGACAATTGGGAAAATCAGGTGGTGGGCAGCAGGTACCCCTAAAGAGGTATCAGAAGATATAAACTCTATGTTTGCTGATAAAAATATCAAAGCCATTATGGCCCAAACTGGTGGTTATTCTGCATCTTCAGTTTTAGAATATCTTAACTACGAACTAATAGCTAATAACCCTAAACCTTTCATAGGTATGTCTGATGTAACCAATTTTCATCTGGCAATGTTAACAAAGTGTCAGATGGTAGGATTTCATATGGATGATGTTCTGCATATAAATCAGCATTTTTTTAAGACATTTTTAATGACGGATAAACCAGCTGGGATAATCAGGCCTTTAACTGAATGGGAACAGTGGAGAGAAGGAAAAGCCCAGGGACATTTAATAGGAGGGAATTTACATCTTTTAACTAACTTAATAGGTACACCATATTTTCCTTCTTTAGAATTTTTTGAAGGAGCTATCTTCTTTTGGGAAGAGGTAGGAGAACCATTGCATAATATTGCTAGATACTTAACTCACTTAAAATATGCTGGAGTGTTAGATAGAATTTCAGGGATGTTAATTGGAAAAATTACCTATATAAAACCTCCTAGGGAAAAAGAAATAATTGCCCCAGATGTTAAAGAATTAGTATTGGAAGTTTTAAAAGATTATAAATTTCCAATTATGTCTAATTTAGATTTTGGACACTTTACAGTAAATATCCCCATGCCCACAGGTATAAAAGTTTCCTTTGATACTGCCAAAAAGCAGTTAAACTTTTTAGAGTCACCTGTAATTTGATTTAAAATTTGCTAGAATGGCCCTATGGAAATTTTAGTTACTGGAGATAAAGGATACCTTGGAAGTGAGTTTATTAAAAGATATGATACTGACTACAAAGTAGTTGGATTCGATAGACAAAGTGGCGAAGAATTATCAGATCTTAATGCTTTAAGGACAAAAATGAGGGGATGTGAACAGGTTGTTCATCTTGCTGCCATCCCAAAACCAGTGGAAGGCATATCATTTGAAGAGTATCTTGCAACTAATGTACAGGGCACACTGAACATTATGAGAGCTGCAATGGAAAATGGGGTAAGAAGAGTTATCTATGCTAGTTCGACAACAATCTATGGAGTTGAAAGAGGAATACCTTTTAAGATACCGATAACAGAAGACCAGCCATTTGTTTCTCAATATCTATCGGCAGATAGACTTACTTGTAGAGATGTTGATTTGTCTTATCATATGAGTAAAGTTATGGCAGAACAGGTTTTAGCTTGGTATGGATTAAATAAGAAGATACAGACAGTAGCTTTAAGATTTGGCCCAATTAACAAAGTATTTTTAGGTACTAGTGTCAGTATTAACAATGCTACCCAAGCAATAAAATTGGCATTGGATTACCCAGGAGAGTTTTGGTATGAAGCATTTAGCATTGCAGATGAGCTTTCTCACATTGATATTTCAAAAGCAGAAAATACTTTAGGCTATAATCCAGAAAAACCAAATTATTCAGGTGAACAAATACGTTCCAGCTTAGAAGATAGAGCCAAATAATCTATCCATGAAGATAAAATATAAAGAAGTTGAAACGATCAATGAGTTTATTGATGCAATCAGAATTAGGGTGGATGTGTTTATCATAGAACAGGGTTGTAAACCTGGTTGGGAACCAGACGAGGAGGATAAGACTTCGAGACACTTTATCGCGATATCTGATGATAAGGTTGTTTCAACTTTAAGGGTGAGAAAGTTAGATGATGGAATAAAGATTGAGAGAATGGCAACTAAAAAAGAATATAGAGGAATAGATATTAGTAAAGGGTTGATAAATTACGTTCTAAACGAAATCAAGAAACTAAAGACAAAAAGAATTTGGATGGAAGCTCAAATTCAGGCTCAGGAGTTTTATGAAAAGTGTGGTTTTGAAACTGTTTCAGAACCTTATGATCTATACGATATCCTTCACATAAAGATGGAGTATAAAGAGTAAATAGTATGGGTTTTTATGACCTTTCAGAATTAGAACGGGAGAAGCTAGTTAAAAAGGTTGAACAAGAAATTCATGAGGATCTTCTTAAAAATTCTCAAAAGAATGTTATTAAATATTTCTCAAACGAAGATACCTATATTAGGAAAACAGCCTATTTTGCAATAAGTAGAGTCTATTTTTCAGAGTCAACACTAACATCACAGATCATTACTACATTAACTGAGCTATTCCAAAATAGAAATGAAGCAGTTAGACAAACCGTGGTTAATGCTTTGGGAGAAATAGGCAAAAAGGATGCTCAAAAAGCTTTGCCAATTTATGAGAAAGCTATGATAGATGAAGCGCACGAGGTAAGAAATGCTGTGATTGGATCTTTAAAGAAAATGGGGGAGAAAAATCCCCAGCCAGTGTTGGAATTTTCAAAGAAGTTTTTACAAAATCCAGACCCAGAAATAAGGAGACAGGCTGTGCATGGGATTGAACTAAGGGGAAGAACTCACCCTGAGGATATTTTACCTCTACTTGAGCAGTTACAGCATGAACAAAATAAAAGAGTCAGAGAAACAGTAATTCATGTTTTAGGTCAAATCAGCTATAAGAAAGGGTGTTTAGAAAGAGTAATAGCTGCTCTAAAGACTTGGAAGAATAAAGGGTTAGTAAATAGTGCTCTAGCTGAAATATTAGAAACTCACAAATCTTATGAGAAATTTTCTACTAAATCTTTAAAAGAAGCAGAAGAATATATTAAGAAAAATTTTAATCACTAATCAAATGGCAATTAGGGCATCTTAAAGATTTTGTTTCATAGATTCTGGCAGTTTGATCAGACAGGCTGAAAATTAGTTCTGACCCTTCATCTAAGGCAAAAATATCAGGGTTATTATCAAAAGGTTCGTCAAGACCATGAGACCAATCCGGTCAGGCATAGTTATTATTAACGGCAAAGAATACCAAGCAGAAGCTGAAATACCACTAGAGGTAATGCCATTAATGCATAAATTAAAGACAGGACACTAATTTGGGAAAGTCAGGTTCTAAACTCATATTTGGAAATTATAACAGAAGGTTATTTTTTATCCTTTTTACGCTCTTCTTGTTTTTTCTCAGCAGGAGGATTTTGATTGGTTGGAGTTTGCTTAGGAGGAGAAGCAGGTTCGGATGGAGTAACAGGAGCTTGATTATTCTTTGGACCGGATTCTTTTTTCTCATCTTTACCGGAACTGTTAACAGTTACTGTGACAGATGTAGCTTTAATTTGAACCACTCCCTCTGATTTTGGCTGTGGCTCTGTGTTAGCTGGTGGATTAGTGTTAGGTCGGGGAACTGATACACTAGTTGGGGTAGCTTTTGTTTGAGCTGGAGCAGGGGTTGGGCCGATACCACTTGCTGGTTTAGACCCTGCAGAATTTAGCGGAGAGGGTTTTGCGGATGGAACAGGTGTTACCCCTGTATTAGCAGAAGAACTGGCCTGTTGGGGAATACCAAATACCACCACTTTTGAACCAACTTTAATCCCTTCCAAAGAAA
>Ga0209515_10001671_pt1 | contig 36419 bp, 15 predicted proteins | sample Subgroupgradi54m_FD_187454 | JGI IMG/M metagenome (GOLD analysis project Ga0209515, IMG submission 187454) | Subsurface groundwater microbial communities from S. Glens Falls, New York, USA - GMW60B uncontaminated upgradient, 5.4 m (SPAdes)... ... | reverse complement strand
TCCTCGCATGAATGCATCTTTTGGTTTCCTCATTTTTGCCGCGGGCATGGGTTATGTCCTCGGATTTCAACGCATGGCTGCCCTGCAAAATGCGCTTACCAAAACAGCTGCATTTACATTGCTTATTCTCACGTTTGTTTTTTTGAATCAGGGACTCACTGAATTTCTGCGCTTTCGGTTTGGAATCACCGGACCCCGCATACCTTGGGCAGGGCCGGCTATTACTGCTTTCGCGTTCGGGCTTTTTCTTGTGATTTATGACGTCATTCAAACCATCCGGAACCGGCAGACACGCAGCCACTTGCGGGGAAACCAAAGTTTGATTCTGGATGTGGCAAATCAGGTCCTCTCGGCGCATCAATTGAATGATTCTGTTCAGGCGGCTGCGGAATTTTTAATTGAACGGCTTGGGTTAAACGGCGCTGCATTTTTACTACGGAACACGCATACAGGTGCTTTTTCCGTCAGTTATTCCTGCGAGCTCGACATGGAAAAATTGCAGCGCTTTCATTTCGGAAAAAGTTTGATCGAATGGCTTGTAAAGAAAAAACAGCCCTTCATTTTAAGTGAATCCGAGCAAACGATGCTCCCTTCGACGTTTCATCAATTGACGTATTCTTTAAAAGATTTACCGATCGAATTGTGCCATCCTTTGTTTTTGAAAAATAATGTTTTGGCGGGCGTCCTTCTTCTCGGCAATCAGAAAAAAGGCGGGTCGTTTTCATCAAAAGATATGGATTTGCTTTTTGTGGTCGGAACAGTTCTCGCAACTGCGATCGAACACAATCAGTTATCAGACCAGGCGGTTGTTGACGGCCTCACGCACCTTTACCATCAAAAATATTTCAAGACACGGCTTGATGAACAAATTAAACTGGGCAACCAAAATAAATCTGCGATGGCAGTCGTCATGCTCGATATCGACTACTTCAAAAAACTAAACGACACATACGGACACCAGGCAGGCGATAAAGTGCTGGAGTCAGTGGCAAAAGCACTGAAAGAAACGGTGCGCGCAAATGACGTTCTCGCAAGATACGGCGGAGAGGAATTTGCGCTCTTCATTGAAGAAAACCAGAGCCAGCCGCAAACCCGGGAATTAAAATCCACAGGGGAAAAAGAGAACCTTTTGAATGCGGCCGAGCGGCTCGCCGAAAAAATCCGCTCCAAAGTCGAGAAACATGCGGTGATTTATAACGATCATTTGTTTCAGGTCACCGTCAGTGTCGGTGTCGGTTTCAAAGCGGAAAATGAAATCACTTTGTCGGCACAAGAACTCATCCACCGAGCTGATCAAGCACTCTACGCCGCGAAACAAGACGGTAGAAACAGGGTCGTGATTGCCACCCAATCCGGAATTCGAAAAATAACCCCTTCGCCATCTTCCCACAAACCAAGCGAACACTTAAAAGTTAAGCACTTAAACGAACCCGATTTATTTTAGTAAGTTGCAACAGTGGTAAATGTGTTTCCGCGCCAGCGTATATAAACCATTTCCACTTTGCCTCGAGAAAACGTTCAAGCCGCAAAAGCATAAACTCCGGTTTGAGCGGCTCTCACTCGGATATGTCCAATTTTTCTCATTCCCATTGAAAAATTGGACATATACGTTTCTCTCGGCAAGTGGAAATGTTTTATGGATTTATATTTAGCGTTGCGGGAAGTGCGGAGTTCTTCGAATGGGAGGATCCACACCGGACGGAGGGGCACATGAGAAGAAGCTCCGCACCAGGACCCGCAGCGATATTAAATAAATAATGGGAAATGTTCAGTTTTGTTCGGTTGAAGCGAACTCTTTTTCGCTGAAACTCTGCACGGTAAAAGTGTAAAGGCTGGCATCCGGATTTCTCCAGCTCTCAGACGGAAGACCGGCTTTTTGGGAAGCGAGTTCATTTAAGAATTCTTCTTTTGATTTAAGCGTTTCCCAAACTTGCGGAAGAAAAAGCCCCCGGTGTCCTTTGTATTCGATGATAACGCCGTCTCGTTTGGATTCAATCTCGTCTGCACTTTTCACTTTTTTAGAGCCCGAGAGGATTGATATTTCAATATCAATCTTCGTAATCTCGTCTTCTTTCACCGATGAAAATCGCGGGTCTCCGCTTGCAGCGAGATACGTAAATTGCCGAATGGCCGGCTGAAGCGCATAAACCGGTTCGGGCGAACCCATGCAGCCGCGAAGTTCTCCTTTTTCCATCAAAGTGACAAACACCGCAACGGGTTTCGCGGCGCTTTCGTTCCCTTCAATCTTCGGGATTTCTCCCATCCGCGCAAAATTCTCGAGTGTTTTTCTGGCGAGTTTCAGAAATTTTTTCTTATCTTCAATGCTGATTTGAAATTTGGGATTCTGAACATTTGAAACATTTTTCGTTTTTGTAAAAGCAACTGCGCCGTAACCGACCACTTTGTTGATATCGCCAAACACCGAATCCGCCGAATTGGCGTATTTTAGAATGGCAGTCGTATCCGCCCCAAGCACTTTCGCCGCCTGCATGACAGCCATCGTGGCCGCATTCCCGCACATCGTACACACGAGCCCCGGCACATTGTCCGCCATCATTTTTTTATCCGTATCCCAAAGTGTTTTGGGTTCAAGGCTTTTAATCGCATCCAGCGTTTGGCGGTCCACTCGTTCCGCATTCACACGATTGGGATAGTGGGACAAATCGGACGAAGCAACGATGATTGTCGATTTGCCCCGTTCGATATTTTCTCGAGTTGCTTCCCCGATCGCATTGCCAATTTCGATCACCGTTTCAAAATTCGCGTCTCCGACCAGAATCGGAACAATTTGAAAGTCGGTCAAAATGCGCTGCAAAAATGGAAGCTCCACTTCGATCGAATGTTCTTTGAGATGGGCCAGCTCGACCACTTGCGTATATTCCGGGTGGCGTTTCATGAGTTTGAGCGCGGTTTCTTCGTCAATTTTGACTTCTCCGAGCGGGGTTTTAAACGCACCTTTTGGAAATAAGGAAGCGCTTTTCAGAGGATAGGCGTGCGCGGTTCCGACCAAAATGACGGTTTTATAATCCTGCTTTGCCAATACTTTAAACGCGTAGGCAGCCACCGGCCCCGAGAATGGGTAACCGGCGTGAGGAACTAAAAAAGCGACGGGTTCTCCCTTATATATAGGAAGGGCTGTTTTTGAAAGGAGAGAGTCGACATAATCGGAGAGTTCTTTCGGCTTATCGGGATAAAACTGTCCCGCCACCGCCGGCTCACGCGTTCCAGCATAAGCAAATTGCGCCGCATATAATATTTCAAGAAAAACAAAAAGAGAAATGCAAAGCTTTTTCACATAAGCACCTTGTGACTTGATCGCGCGGGTCCTGGTGCGGAGCTTCTTCTCATGGGCCCCTCCGCCCGGTGTGGATCCTCCCATTCGAAGAACTCCGCACCTCCCGCAACAAAAAAAGAAAACATTCTGCTTTGCTGAAGAAACGTATTTGCCTGATTTTTCAATGGAATGGAAAAAATCAAGCAAATCCGAACGAGCTCCGCACAACCCGGAATTAATGCTTTTGCGGAGTGAGTGTTTTCGAAAGCAAAGCAGAATGTTTGAAAGAGCACGGTTACGCGAATTTTAATACTAGTTTAGACTGGAGGGCGGAATCTATCAAGCTTTGAATGAGGCCAAGCGCGCGCTTGGAAATGGCATACCAGAAACCGTCCTTCTTGGCAAAGTGAGTTTGATCCTGCGCCGGCAAGAGAAGTGTTTCAAATGCGCCGGTGACAAAAGAACCAAGCGAACTTCTGAGTTCCGATTTTGAAAGCGCCGTTTGATCGAGTAATCGATCAGTCACAAGACGCGTGAGTGATTTGGCATTTAACTTGACGGAAATCGGATCTCCAGAAGGTGCCACGATGACAACATTCTGATCTTTCAAATCATTCGTGGACGATGCAAACTCTTCACGGGTTGAAAATTGAATTCGAGTTGTGAGCGATTTCTTTTGATCGATTGGAACTCGCAATTGATCCAGCGTACGATTAAACACACGCCGAAAATTCTCCGGATTGTTTACCAAAAGAGTAACGCGGTGGGTTGGCGTTTTCTGGCCAAGCGCTACAACAACACCACGAACCAAATGTTCCATTTCTTCCGGATTCAAATCTTTAGGAACAACGACAACAGCCGTAATTTTTCGCGTGCTTTGCTGAATGGCCATTTCCAATTTTGACGGTTCGCGATCCGTTGAAGCAAGTGCGGTTGGGAAAAGAAGATCGTAAACCACAAGGCGAAGTTCTGAACGTAGATTCATACCAATCGTTTTCTCCGCCGCTTCTGCTGCTACAGTTTTTACAACATCAATTTGAAAATTAAGATTTTCTCGAAGTTCAGAACGGTTTCCTTTGTGAATCCCATACTTTTCAAAGTCCTCGGGATGATTTTGGAGGTGGAAAGAAAGGCCTGGCTGTGACGCTCCAATCCGCTTTGCCACTTGAGTGATGTTGAGGCCATTTAACTTTGATTGACCGAATTGTTCTAAGCGAGTGGGAATGATTGCTTCTTGCTTTTCAATCCCATACTTATCAAAGTCTTCAGGATGGTTTTGAAGGTAGCGAGAAAGACCTGGGATGCTGGCTCCAATCCGTTTCGCAGCTTCAGTAATGTTGAGGCCATTTAACTTTGATTGACCGAATTGTTCTAAGCGAGTGGGAATGATTGCTTCTTGCTTCTCAATCCCATACTTTTTAAAGTCATCGGGATGGTTTTGGAGATGGAGAGAAAGACCTGGGATGCTGGCTCCAATCCGTTTCGCAGCTTCAGTAATGTTGAGGCCATTTAACTTTGATTGACCGAATTGTTCTAAGCGAGTGGGGATATCAGTTGGAATTTCAATCCCATACTTATCAAAGTCTTCAGGATGGTTTTGAAGGTAGCGAGAAAGGCCTGAGATGCTGGCTCCAATCCGTTTCGCAGCTTCAGTAATGTTGAGGCCATTTAACTTTGATTGACCGAATTGTTCTAAGCGAGTGGGAATGATTGCTTCTTGCTTCTCAATCCCATACTTATCAAAGTCTTCAGGATGGTTTTGGAGATGGAGAGAAAGACCTGGGATGCTGGCTCCAATCCGTTTCGCAGCTTCAGTAATGTTGAGGCCATTAAGACGATCACGAAATTGTTCAAGCAATGCTGGAATTTTCGTTCGTAGTTCTGAGCGCAATTTCGGTCCGATGGTTTCAGCAGCCGCATCTTTTGCAACTTTCGCCATCGCATTCAAATGAACGGTGCTTTCATTTTCCGTCTTTACCTTCCGCAATTCAGCCCTCGCAGCAGCGAATTTTTGCGGTTCTCCGAAACTTTGAAAAAAATCGCTTAATTTAATCGTACGAGGAGAATTCAGCGACTCTGTAACACCCATCATCGTTCTGACTTCTTCAATCGCACCTTTCAAAACACCGATTGCATCAGACGGCGCAATATGCATGATGTGAGCAATGACATCAATATCATTTCCTGCCAGCATCAGACGAACAATTTCACGACCCATATCAGTTGATATTCTGGGAATTAATTGTTTGATTTCCTGCATTCTTTGTTCATTCTGATCAGAATCTGCGTCATCTTGGTTTTTCACAGGACTTGAAACGTTTTCTAAAACCACATCAAAGCGGCCGGCGGAATGCTTTTTTGATGCGTGACGAGGATACATTTCTCTCTTTACGTCTCTTTTCATATTCATTGCTGCATGAACAAGATAAAGAGCATCTATATCAATCTGACCATTTCCTTCCTCAAGATTTCTAATAGTTTTTACATGGACATCAGCAAGGTCAGCCAGTTCCTGTAAACTAAGTTTTAGTAATTCGCGATGTTTTCTTACTTTTTCACCCGTCAATCGCCTGATCGCTTTGAATACTTTATCTAAATCAGCGGGCTTCATCTCAGTTTGTCCTTTTTCTGCACGACTTAAATAAGCTTCAGTAATTTTGGCTTCTCGCGCTATGGCAATCACACCCAAACGTCCAATTTGTCTCAAACTTTGAATCTTTGCACCTGTTAAAACCGTAATACCTTCATGAAATTCTTCATAACGCTTGGCCGGCACATTACGAAACTTATTTTCAATGTCCGCGACAGTATTAGGATTACGATCTATATGATCTGCTAATTCTTGAATACCAACTCGGCCTGCCAAACGACGTTCTCGCAGCCATTTCCCAGAGAGATGTCGAATGGATTTTTGAATTCTTCTTACAATTTCGGGCGACATGTTGCCTTGATATCCTGCTTTGATTTTAGTTAAATAAGCTTTGCTGATTCCAGACGCTTTGGCAACTTGGTCTTCTGAAAGCCGCGCGGCTTCCATTAATTCTTTAATTTTAAGCCCGCCTAAACGATTGATTTCAAAATACAATTTTTCGATTTGTTTTGGGTTTGGAATCGTAATTCCTTTCTCAATTCGCCAAATGGTTAATTCCTTTTTAAAGCCAACAGCATATGCAAGTTCTGGACGTGTAATTCCAAGCAGTTTTCTTCTTGCTCTTAGCTTCAGACGTTGTAACTGATCAATAGTTCTGTGAAGGTGTTTGATGAATTTGGCATCCGAAATAGATCGGCCTGATTCAAATCGATTAATAGTACCAATCACTGCAGTTAAGTTACCTGATGAGTTCATTTCTCGTGCGACTTCTTCTAAAGTCAATTCAGCGGCTTCGCGTCTTTCGCGAACAATTGCACCTTGAATTTGATTGATATGTAAATGAATTGCTCGGATCTGCTCCGGTCTTATTAAACGCTCACCTCGTTCAAATTGGGCAAAATATTCGTATTTCATTCCAACCGCCTTAGCAACTGTTTCCCTTGGAATTCGTGCGATTTCGCGACGGATTTTAATCTCTGTTCCAGCAAATAGATAATGATTTTCGTTTTTCCGCAATTCGGCTCTTCGGACTATGCCCTCAGGACTGAATAGCGCTTTGATTAATGTTTCTCGGTTAGCTTCAAGGTCGCGGCCAAAAACCAATGTTTTCGGCACTTCGCTCGAAACGTCAAGTTTCGAGCTTCGCAATTCGGAACGTGAACCCAAAAATCGATCTGGAAGTGCCGAGAGAATCGAGAACGTTCCTTCATGACCTTTCGCTGGCGCGGGCCACACAGAAACATTCGCAGGAATGGTTTCCATCGGCATAAAAAGTTGGTCGCCTGTAAAAATGAGCAATGCGTCTGGAAATTGAGTGATGATTCTTCCATTAATTTCGTGCTTCGTATTCATAGACGACGCGGCAATTAAAACTTTATTTTGCGGAATGCCGAGCTCATCTTTCATGATGTGTTGAATGACAGAGGCACGGTCCAAAATTGATATCACAACCGAATGGCTGGAAGTTGCGTTGATTTGAAGATTATAATCTTTCAATTCTTCGCGCAATCGCTCTACAAATTGAAAACGTTTCTGCCATCTTACTTTCGGCTCTGAAAAATGAACGGCCAAACTTCCCCGCTCAGACCTGATATTTCTGATTCCAATACTGAGTTCGCGACCCACTTTGTACATCGCATCTACAATTTTCTTTCTGATGTTTAAACTTGCAGAATCAAGATCGAACAATGAGGGATTTGAAAAAACATACGGCCAGCCATCGCGAAATCCGTACACATAACCCGTGTAATCACTGGCAAGATAAAGCCGAGACAAAACTTCAGACGTTATTTCCGGATTCAATCGAAAATTGGGATGGATCGACATATAAGTTCGAATGGCATTTACCAAATACCAGTCAAAGTGGGGACCATAAGTCAGCACAAGCACTTTTCTTCCCTCCAACATTCTTTGGACAAGAAGTTCGAGCATATCTGAACGCATGATTCCACGATTCAAGGCAAGTGCTGCCGCAGAAGCAAAAACTAATAGATCCGGGTCACGGTGTTTGATTTCATCAATGAGCGTGTCAGAAAACTGAGCGGTTTTGCGCTTTTCTAAATGACCCGATTTTCTTTTCCTTTCTTCGTTTTGCAAAATATTTTTCTGGGCGCGCATGAACCGCAATGTTTTTGCAAGTTGATGATAATGCGTTGGTTCTCCCGCCCACGGAACAGAAATAACCCGATCGTCAACCTGCAATCTTCGATTTTCTCCGCCAATCAAATGGAAAGTACGAACTATTTTTCCAAAACGATGTTCCATGTAAATCAAGCTGGGCAAGCTCCACTTCTTATCTTCGTGTTTTTCCCGGCCCTCAATGATGTCGAGCATTTTTCTAACAACACCTTGTTCCTGGCCACCAATCGATTGCAAAATGTCTCCTGCACTTGAAATTTCGTCCGTAAAAAGATAGAGCGTTCTACCCAATTTGTCCTTGCGATGGAAAATTTCGATTGTGTTTGAAAATTTTCTGGCCAGATCGGAAAATCTGTGAAGACCTGCTTCCCCAATACTAACCACATGGCGTTTTGCATCAACACCAACAAAATCTGCTATATGCTTGCTCGCACTTGGATCTAAAGCTATTTTCGGAACAACGATTTTCTCGTATTCGACTTTTTTGTCCGCCACTACTTCGTGCATGGTAAACTCAGAAGTTTGGTTGTCATACCCAAGCCAATAGTATGTCAAATCCGGTCTTCTGACCAATTGCGTGATGAGAGTCAAAATTTCGTTCATCGATCCGCGCATTTTATTCACATTAAGAATTTGTTGCTGACGCATGGACCGTACCGCAGATGGAAGTGTCAGCCGATAAGCGAGTTTTCCATCCGTGAAAATGTAAATCCCTTCGTCATCGCCGCGATCCATGTTGAATGCCACATAATCTTTCGTTAATTTTTTGCCGTTCCTGTCCCAACGGACTGCGTACCATTTATTTTCTTTAAGATCCACAAAATAGAAAAATTGATCTTTATGTCTTTGCCATTCAAGCTGTTCCGGCGTGCGCTGGATTCGCGTAATTTGTTGATCGGCCGGACGGGAAAATTGCGGCAGAACACGCCTTACTTCTTTTCCAAGCGCCTTTACAAATTCAGGCGGCTCCAAAAGTTCGCCTTGCGCATATTCCGGTTTAGCGTAATTACGAACATGTTTCTCCGCCCCATTCGCGCGCAGTTCAGACATTGCCGCGATTGGCGGCAATTGCTGGACAGTGCTTGGCTCGATTGGAGCCAAGCGCAGCTCGGAACGTTTTTGGATTTCTTCGTCGATTTTTTCTTGGTAACGCCGCGACAACTTTGGCATGATCCAACGCTCATTCAAGGCTTGACCAACAAAGCTAAAGGCCATTAAAATTCCGGCCCCAAAACTTGCCATTTGAAGCACTTCATACGTTTTTAAGTATTTCGCATCTTTAAATGCGAGCGATATCGATCCCAATGTCATCAACAGTAAAAATGAAGATGTGAAAATAGTTCCGATCCGATTGAGCCATTTCTTTCCTGGGTCCATATTTTTTCCTGCTTGTATTTCTTCTTCCTTCCTTTTTCGTAAAGTTTCTAAAATTTTTTCTTTGGAACTTGCCTCAAACTGCGTGCCTGTTGCAGCGGAAAGAAAAATAGAATCGTCACTGTAATTAAAAACCTCCATATTAATTAGATCAATTTTTGTCTGAATGTTTGTTAAAAAATGTTCATCAAACATCCAAGCAATAGGCAAAATCGGCAAAAACCAAAATAATATTGGATTTCCATTAAGTAAGTTATAAAACATCAAGACTCCCAAACCAATTAAGCCCATATCTCTTACTCTTCTTCGCAATTTTAAATCTCTTCTGATTTCATGGATATTCGGAAACTTAGCTTTGATAAACTTGCTGATGCGTTCAAATATATAATCTTGCTTGATACCACTCTGAGGAACCAGAAGAGTTAAATTAGGTTTAATAACTTCCAGTTCTGAAAAGGAAAATTCTCCGGATTCTTCGAGCTCTTCAAAAATTCTTCTCAACAAGAATTTTTGACCATCCGAAAAAAGCGGAGAAAAAAGGTCTCGTTTTTGTGCTGGTTCTTGCCAGGACGAATATGCTTCTGCAATTTTATCCTTGAGCGCATTTTCAAATTCTCTTTCTGTTGAGTCATTACTTTTGAGCACGGGAATTTTAATATAACCGTAACCGTCGTGGTAAGCTGACTGAATGAAATAACGTTGGTGGAGATTCTCCAATAGTCCGATGCTTTTTAACAGTCCATACAACAAACCGGCAGAAGACAGTGCGATCCAGATATTCGGAAAAATCAAACCCCAAACAAAATGTTCAAAAACAAAGAAACAGCTTAAAATAAGAAGCATCGGGAAAACAGCATGCGGAACGGAAGATGTGGTTTTCTCATGTTCAAATCGAGTGAAACGCGCTCCCAATTCAGAATCAGGCGAGGGCAATAAATGTTCCATCACACTTAGTAAGAACGCGCGCGGATAAGTTTTTTGTTTGTCTAAATCATTTATCATTTTTCGAATCAGCTTTTTTTCATCATCTGAAAACAGCGCACTTAGATCTCCAGATGGTGGCGAAATAATTGGTAAATAATCAGCGCTGATTGGGAAATAAGTGAGTGCGCGATAAATCAAACGAGCTAGAGTTTGTACTTTAGATTTGCGCAGCTCGGCACGCGGAGTTTGGACGATGTCATGATAAAGTTTTTGGATGTTTTGTTTTTCAGCTGGATTTTTAAATCCAAGCGAGTTCCATTTTTTGTCATCGGCTGCGGCAAGCCATTCAAAAATGTCGTCAAAAATTTGTTTCATGAGGTTATTTCGAAGTAAAACGTAATAAGCGAGGTCGGTCGGAAGGTCTTTCACGCCAAATTGTTTATTGCCTTCTGAAACGCCCAGCAAATCTTTCGCAATGATTCGATTCTTTTTTACAACATCAGCATCCAATGCTGACGAATATCTTGCAATTTTTTTGATTTCAGTCCACTTGATGTAAAGAGCTGTTCGAAACAAAATCAGATTTTGCGGAATATTTCTTAAAAAATTTACTCTTGCAGCGAGTTCGCCCTCCAATTTTGGCGCAGGCGGCTGTTGCGGTACCGCTGGACGAACTGGCACTGCAATCACTGAAGCCGGATGAGTTGACTGTGCGGGCCGAACCGGAACTGGCGCAGCTGTTACCGGACGAACTGGTTGCACAGTTGGAGTTGGAACTGGACGAGGCGCTGTTGCTGGAACAGCAGCTGGTAGTGAAACTTGACGAACTTGCGGAGCGCCTGGTTTCGCTACAACGGATGATTGAATCGCTTCTTCAAATTGGCGCAAAATTCGCATACGCTCAGATCCATCAAAACGCGCCATAAAACGACTCGCAAGTAAACGAAGATCACGCTCGCTTAGTTCCATCATATTTTCATCAGGTTTCGGATTTGTCACTAACTCTAACAAACCTTCTTCATCACCCCCCATAAAATCAATCTTTAAATCTGCAAAATGTGTAACCAATTGTAAGATTTCAGCTAAAACATCATGCGCGAGTGAATCCAAAAGGATTGATAAATAAGAAATTTTGTCGGGTTCAACCGATTGTTTAGTCTGAGGGTCAAGCCACGCATCTTCATAGGTCTCTACTCCTTCTCTGTCTGTTCCCTTAATTTTAACGCCCAAAAGTTTGCGGGCAATTTTAGCCACTTCAAAATGATCTTCTCTATTTTTTGGATAAAAATTGTCATTTACATTCCAAATTTTGTAGAACTCGATTCGCAAATAATCTTCCGGAATTCTTTTAATAATAAGTGCTTTTAAACGTAAGTCTATATCAAAAACTTTGCGAAGAACTTTCGCAATTTGCTTCTCTTCACTTGTCACAAATAGTGGTGCGGGTTGAACAAGTCCTGCTTCTTCTACGGGAACCTCTCGCCTCAACTTGGTTTGAGTTTCAGTTCTTGAAACTAACTTACTGGATGCCGCAGAAACTGTGCTAGCTCTTTCCCGCTTCTTGGCAGCAGCTTTTCGTAAGATCAAGTCAATTGGTTCCGGTGCAAATGTGTCCGGCGGAAGCAACCCTTCAGGCGCACCCCAAATTAAGTCTGCCGGAATGTGAAGAAATTTTGCAATATCGGGAAACCAATCTTTCCTGACTGTTGTTCTCAGTTTTTCTCCGTGGCGATCCATCAGCCTCAGTCTGAATGGACCTTCTGTTTCCCCAAGTTTGTTCGCAAGCCATTTCATGGAAATATTTCGCGCTGCAGCAATAATACGGATTCGCACAAAAAATCTCGATTCACTTTCTGGTTTTAAATCTGGATCGTTTAAGTTGTACAGGTCGGTTTTTACAGATTCCGGAAGCGGTATGAGGGTGTAGGAAAGTTCTTTTTCTTCCACAACAACTTCGTCAACCTCTGCTGGAACTCGCCGTTGCTCTGCGGAAATAAGCTCGGGAGTTTCATCTTCACGAACAGGGCTTGCAATTTCTGGTTCACGAACTATTTCCTCAACTGAAGCCGCTTTTTCCGGTTCTGCGGTGCTTCCAACTGGTTGAGGAATTACTTCACCAGAAATCGCTGGTGCTGAAACAGCTGGAACGGGTTTTTCTACAACATCCAACTTGCTTAATTCTCTGGCATCTTCGATATCATCCGCCCCTTTGATAAAACCCAACAACACGAAAAGCCGCTCTAAAACAAACCGGTCGCCGCTAATATGCGCTTTTGTGAAATCATCGTTATCCAGCGTTTGCGCAATTTCAATGCTGCTCTTTAAAACGGCCCTGTCCTGATGTATTTTGGAACTTCTGTAAAAAAGCCCGTGATTCAGCCAGTGGCCAATGACCTGATGAAGTCCTGCGCCGCCCATTCTGGACCCCAACTTTTCATGCCAGCCGTCAATTCCCTGTTCCCAATAGAGAAGCGCGAGTAGCAGCACTGCGTTTTCCCTGCCCTTAAAAAGTGGATCTTCGGAAAGCTTCCCAATTAAGTAACGCTTAAGGTCGCGATCAACGTATTCCGCCAATTTTTCCGGTTCAACTCGAGTCGCTTCAAGCGGTGCCGTCGGGTTCTTTTCACGAAACTCCCTAATTTTCCTTTCGATAACAAGATCCCCGTTTGCACTTTCTAGTGGTGTTGAATCTTTTAATCCTTCGACCGTCAAATTATGCGAATAGAAATTATAATTTCTAAGGCGAAGTTTTTTTTCAAGATTGGTAAGCCGCGCAAAAATTTCTTCTGCTTTACGTAAGATTTGCTGGTCCCCATCGGCCTCACTACATACCTTTTGAATTGTTTCATTATCTTTTTGGGTGATCGCTTGATAAAGGCGTTTTTCTAGGTCTGGTTTTCCGCTTAAATGATGAAGCAAAAGAAATCGAATGATTGCCTGTATGGATACCATCCTGTACATTCCCCGAGCATCTTCAAGCGTATAAAGACCTTCGCTTAAAATGTCTAGAACGGCGCGATCCCAAATTCCCTCATGGATCAGATGAATAGCAAAAGGAATTTTGCGAAAGCTAAGAAATCGCCCGATCCGGTCAATGTGTGTGCCAAGCGCAAATGCACTTCCTTCCTTATAACTTCGGACCCAATCGCGATTCATCAGTACGAGTTCTTCTTCAACCTCATAATCATCTAAACCATAAAGATCTTGAATGATTACAATCCGATTTGCTTCAGCGTTGGCAAGAGCGGTGTATTCCGATTGAAGCGGTACTATTTTGCCAATCTCAACATACCAATCAAATGCTTTATCCAAATAAACACGTGCTTTATCAAAATAAAGGTCACTTCCAGCACGGTGAACATCCCAAGCGCTCGGATTGTCCCAAAGCTCAATTTCATCGTGCTCCACAATCCGCTCTTGAATATTTTTAAATCGTTTCAGCTCAACATTACCAACCGCAAGATACAAATCAAATAGTTGCCTATTGACATTAAAATAAGCGTTTTGTAAGAAGGGTTTGGAATCCGAGTTGCGAAAAATATCTGCGGGCGTGGCTTTAATTACTTTCAAAATGACATCGCTCATGTGTTCAAGATTTTTTCGCGTTCTTTCAAATCGTTTCTCAATAACAGGAAACCCTTCAAACTGATTGAAATCAAGCTCGTCTCTCAATTGATTGATATCACCCATCACCATTTGTGGAATCGTTCCAACCAAATTTCCATCTCGGGTTTCACGAAAAATACCAAATTCAGTAAATGCGTGGGTAACCGTTCCCAAATGTTCCAGATATCCTTGCCGGCTTATATTTTCTTCCGTTAAAAATTTTTCTGTTAATCGAATTGCTTTCTGCACATTCCAATCCCATGCATAAAAAGTGCCCCATTCATCTTTTTTCGGAAATTGTGACCGGAATCGGCCCAAACGTTTAAATACACGTTTGATCTCTTCTGAACGTTCAGTGAAAAAAAGTGTGTCATACGAACCCAAGGTTGAACTCACGCGCGTGAGCCAATTATCAACGCGTTCGATAAGATTAAAATCAGTGAAAGCAGGTTTATCGCCAAATTTTTCATCTGGATCGTATGCGGGAAATAGTATTTGAGTAACTGCTGTTTCTAAGTTTTTAAATTCGTCGGAATCAAAGAACTTTTCAAGTTCCGCAATTCCCTCCAAATACTTTTCTCTATTTTTAACTCTAAGAGCGGCTTCCTTCAAGATGGCTATCTTGTAATCCCAGCTTGTAATGGCTGCATCAATCGCTCCCTTACGACTTGCCCGCAATTCCGACAAAGCGCGGAAAGCGGGCTGTACATTTCCTTCAAGGCTGCGGCCGAAAACCAACGTTTTCAGCACTCCGTTCGAAACTTGACGTTTCGAACTTTGCAACTCGGAACGCGGAGTGTGAGGCGTGGCGGAAATAATTTTATCCAATAAGCTTGTTTCTTCATTCATGGCTTTCCAAATTTCAGGAGATTTTCCTTTAATTTCGTTCATGAGCGCTTCATACAAATCCGTTTTCCCCCGAAAAATAAAACCTTTTTGTAAATAAACGCGCGGGATTTTGGGTGCAATCAAAAAATCGTTCCGAAGCCTTTCAATTTGCTCCACAACATTTGATGCCAAATTCATTCTGTCTGTTTTATAATTTGAATTTGCCTTGAAGTAAATTTCATTTGCGAGCGTGGTGAGTTGGCCGTCGTAACGAGCTGCGACGATAACATCCTGTTTTCCCAAGGGATCTTCATTCATCAATTGAAGTGTTAACATGTCGCTTATTGAAAGATGGCCCAAGAACTTCTCGGCAGCGTCGCCATACATCGGATGCATAAGCGCAGCAAAAAAAAGTTCCACAGAACTTGGATAACGGCTCTTTCTATTTTTTGTAAGATATTTCAGAATTTCTCTTGCGGCTTTTTCATCGCCTCTGTGAAGCACGTCACCGAAACGATCCACCACATTCGGAACAAATGATCCATAAATTCCCAGTTGATGACCGCGAAAAAGATTTCTTGATGGATGGGTTAATGTTAAAACACCGCCCGCGCCAAAAAACCAAATGAGTGTTGCAAACATCGGAGCAGCAAATGGTTTCCACTTTGATTTTTGAAGCGAAGAAGCCGGCGGCGATTCTGGTTTTTCTGTTTCTCTCTGTAAAACAAATTGAAGGCCGTACGATACGGCAAAAGCGATCATTAAAAAAATGCCAGACATCAAAGTAGCAGCAGATCCAAAATAGGGATAAAACGCACAAAGAAAACCGGCAAATGCAAGCGGTAAACTTACTCTTGTTACCATTTTCATCCAAGGTTTTGACACATGCAGTCTTGACCACAGGTAAATAAAAATCGGTGACCAAATGAAAAGGTGAACAAATGCTTCTATCCCAATTCCGGATCTCAGAGACATTGCCGCATAATCACTATCATCCATCATGGCCTGACCAATCAAAAGACGCCATTCGTAAAACGCCCAAACCAAACCCGACAACGCCAGCACAAATTTGGAGTGATCTTTCCAGGAAGGAAGTTTTAATTTTGCGGCGTTATGCCACATTTTTTTGAGCTGAGCGAGAAAATAAGGGACCGAGAAAAAAAGTAAATAAACAAGAGGGACAACATTCATGAAAGGCCCGGCTGCGGAATAAAATGTATCTGAAAGATCCGATGGCATATGTTGTGAAAAATAATTCGTATCAACTTGAACACGATAACTCATGAGTGATCTCAAACTCTGCAGCGAAGGTGATGTTAGAAAATGATACAAATGGGAAAAATAGGGCCAATGGACTTCCAGTTTTTCAATTTCTTGGATCGTTGATCCATGAACATACATCAACGGAAACTGGCCTGCGATCGCGTGCCCCATTTCATGAATATTAATCGAGAGTGGGCGGAAAATAAAAACCCAAAGCGGGAAAATAATTAAAATCGAGGCCAAGCGTAAAATCCAACCGATCCACTGGTGAATGAGTGATATTTTTTTTTCGCTTTTTTGCAAAGCCCCATCCGCGCTTGGCTGTAATAATTCCAGCTCTGTACGAAGCTCAGATCTGCGGACAAGATCTTCAGAGGCGCGCCACTTTCCTTTTATAAGCCGTAAAGAACCAGGAAGCTGTTTCTCTGGCATTTTGGTTAAGATTTTTCTGGCCGTTTCCGGATCCCCAACAGAAGCAACAAATATTGCTTCCACAGCTCGTGCAAGCATAAGTACAATATCCGTTTGGCCTGCAACTTTATTTTCGTGATGTCTTGAATGAATTTGAAATCTTTCAAATAAAACGCGGGAAATTCGCTCAAATGAAAACGCTTCACGATCCGTCGTTAAGCCCAAATAAAGCCTGAGTACCGTAAAAGCAGGATTATTTTCTTGTTCAAGTTTTTTGAGAAGTTCCTCTAATTTTGCTTGACTGCCAGCATGTTTCACCAAGAAATCGAGTAACACCTGTTTTTTGTGATGAGTGCCTGAAGCTCTGGGTTTGCCTGAAATTTTCCCCCGGGAAACAGGGGTTGCGCTGACCGGCGTGGCCTTGACTAAACGCAAAAGTGTATCGTTAAGATAAGTTGAAATGAATCTTGTTTGAGAAAGATTGATGGATTCCAAAATTTCTTCCATCACGCGTTTCAGGTATTTGGTTTCTTTGAACGATACTGTACGCTGTTTTAATTCAGATTTTTTTTCGTAATCAGTCAAGAACGTTTCAACGGCATTTTGAATGTGCGTTGTAAATTCGAGCGCTAGACGATTCGCCTTCTCACGATCTCGTGCAAATTTCCACTGACCAATTAAATCCCGCGCTTTTTGATCCCATTCCTTTGAAAAGAAATTTGGCGATGCGTTATCGTTCTCTTCTCCCACGCGCAATTCGGAACGAACGATCAATCGAGAAGGCGGTTTGCCCTCTGCGCGGGCGAATTGTAACGATTTCTCTGGCCATCCCCGGACTACTTCTTTCCTGTTGACAGTGTCCGGGGATTTTGATATTATTTTAATTAAATTAATTATTGAATAATAAGCAAATATAATTGGCGAGACGAGAAAATGAGCGAGTGCATTCGATTGACCAAGAAGCGAAGAGAGAATTTGGTGAAGGTATTCGTTAATGTTTTGACCGTTGACTTGGCCGGCCTCATCATTCCCCTTATCTTGCAATCCAAACCCTACAATGTTATGATCATGGTAATTGGAATTTCGCTGGTTTTCATCTTGTTGATCGCGATTTATCTTTTGGAACGCTGAGGAGGCTATCAAATATGAGAGATCTGCTATGGCTGCTTCCAACGGTAGTAATTTTACTAACGGTTGGCGGAATAACGCTTCTCGATTACCTTTCTCACCGGAAACATCACCGGCGTTCTCATTGATTCCCCGCCGCAGTTCCGACAAAGTGCGGGTATCGCGCCGTACATTTTCTTCAAGGCTACGGCCGAAAACCAACGTTTTCGGCACTCCGCTCGAAACTTGACGTTTCGAGCTTCGCAATTCCGCACGGGAGGCGGGCCAGGGTTCGATGTAAAATTGATTTCCCCAAATTGTGAGGAGCTGTCTTCCGTCCTGATCGAAATACATTTCAAGAAGTTCTTCATCATAAGGCGCGTTGATTTTTGCGTTCCAAAGTTCGTAACCGCTCTCTTTTTTTTCATAAAAATACATGAAATAACTCGGATGCTTTCTACCGGAAAGGTTAAATGGAACCCAATAAGCGATTCTTGTTTGATCTTTCGAAACGGCGTAACGGGTTTCATGGATATCCGCTCCAAATTTTATTTCCTCCTGAGCCCATTCTGCAGGCGGTGCGTGAGCAAAATCTTTCGGAAGCTCGGCCGGCTGATAAGGTTCGAGAAATGGATTCGGTTCGGTTTTTGCATCATGTACCGGAACCGGATAATCTCGCAATTCCAGGTTCGGAGAAAAAAGGTCCGCCCACCATTCGCGTTGATATGCCTCCGCAAATTTTTCCACGACTTGAAACCACCTGCCTTCCTTAACCTCGGCATCTTCTGAATTTACCCCAAACGGCAAAGGGATGCTGTCCGATTGTTCCGTTTTCATATTGAAGCGAACCACGGTATCATTTTTCTCACCGTCCTGAAGATTTCCCAAAAGCAATAAGCCGTCGGAATACTGGAACGGTTTCAAATTTTGAAAATGTGCGAGGTTGGTTGTGATGCCGGGAGGAAAAGAGAAAACATGTTTTGAAAGTTCACCTGCTTTGGACGGATCCATTTCAAAAATGATAAAGCGGTTTCCTGCTTCGTCGAATTCGATCCAGCCACTTTCAAACAAGCGAAAAGGGAAATTAGCGGGAATAACCTCGCTAGGACTTTCCGAAGTGCGAATCAATTGATGAATGTAAAGCGTCTCGGGACTTACATAAAACGGAATGGTGCGCTGCGGGTTATAATGCTCCGCTTCAACAACCTCCAGCAATTCTCTCTTTGCGCTTCGAACGATGATCCGATATTGGGTGACGGCGTCTTCCGTAATCTTTCCATTTGCTCGCCGCACCAAACGCTCAAACACATATCGTGCGCGCTCGATTTCAGAATGAAATTCCATCAGAGCGCGATAAACCGCTTGATTGTTAAGAATTCCGGGACCGTAAATTTCTGCCAATTTTTCACGCTTTGCTCGAACCCACTCCGCTTGACCGGAACCTTTCATGTGGCTTGCTTCGTGGACAAATAATCCTGCATTTCCATCCGGTGAATCATTCGCTTCCAAGAATTTCTTTTCCTGTACGACAAGTGCGTTTCCCAAAGCAAACACATCATCCGCTGTCACAAAAGGCACGACGGATCTCATCTGGCGGACGACATACTCGTACCATTTTGGATCTTCTTGCAAAATTTCAAGCCCCACTTCGATTTTTTCCCGTACCGGCCGACTTACTTTAAAATCAATTGGTCGAAGCTGATCGCCCGTCGATTCAATATTGGGAACTTCCATTTCATCCACATTTTGAAGCAGGTCTTCTGGGAAATTCCGAAGATCGTCAACATGGTTGATTCCCCAAACATCATAAACAATTGAAGAAACGCAGCCCGTAAAACCAGACGTTCCCAATCCCAATGTAAATCCAAACAGCGACAATCGAACCAAAGGATGAAACCTGCGGTTCCGGATTGAGCGCAGTTCCGCGCGGGGGGATCGATTTTTTGCTTTCCCCTTTAGAGGTTTATTTAATATACGTTGGGTGTTGACGAGTTTTAAAATTATATTGTCAATGGCGGATATCATTGACCACATGCGGAAATCTGCATTTTCAAGAATTTCTCGTATCACATGTCCAGGGTAACCGCTTGCAAGTCTTAAAGATATTGCACGCCTTTGGAATTCACGATCATTCTCGTATTCAATCATCAAACTTTCGAGAGCTGGTTTAACATGTTTCGTAAATTCCGCTTCGATGCCTATTTTTTTCTCAGGATTCCGCTCAAGCCTCCACCGGCCAATAAAATCCCGTGTTTGACGGTCCCATTCAGGAGCAGAAAAGTTTTGTTTGGGTTGAGTGATTACTGTTTCTTCCGGTATTTTACCTTCCTCTTGATCCGGTTGGCGCAACTCAGACCGCCGATTGATTGAATCGGCGCGCTGAGTAGTCTCGGGGTCGATTGGACGCCGAGGCAATTCAGACCGCGCTCGGCCAATTATTTTGTAAAGAGACTCGCTGGGACCAAAATATGAAAATTTCGAAATTGCCAAACGTTTCAAAATTGCATCAGCTAATATGCCGATAACTGAAACTGGTGTAAACCAAACCAGGCCGGGAACTGACTCAAACCAACCGATCAAACGCGCGCCGAAAGAAAAAAGCAATAAGATCAGTGCCGCACTCAACTGGCTTTTAAATACTCGATCAGCTCGCAGTTGATTTTTCACAAGTTTTTTTGATGCATAATACTTTTCATAATCAGAAGGACGAATCTTTTGCGTCCGACGCACCCACCAACTAGAAATGTAAAGCCAAAAAAATGGAGCGGCAGTGATAAGAAGTGCTGGAAGGGGTGACCTCTGAAACCAAGAAATACCGATGCCAACAATTCCAATAAAAATCATTAAATCTGATAAGTTAAACATCTCAAAGCGGCGCAAAGATACGCCCACCACATTGGTGACAAAAGTGCTTTTCTGTCCAGAATATATAAAATTAACCAACATTTCGGGAACCACACTCCATGCGGCTGCAGCAAGAAACGCCCACGAAATAATTTCAATTTGATTCATAAAACCAATCGGCTGAATTTCAGAACCATACAATGTCCATACTGCAGCAGCCGTTGAGAACATAAGTGAAAACATAGACATTTTGGATTGATGACCTTGCGCGATCCAAAAAATTCGTTTTTTCGGTATTATTTTTTTCTTGCCTACATTTTTTTTGTCTCCTGTGCGCAATTCCGAACGGAGAGAATCGCTGTTCGATTTTCTGGTTTCCATGTATTTTTTGATCCACTCTTCTTTTGCGGTAATGGCTAAATCGATTCTTGCTTTAAGCGCAAGATCAATTCCCGGTAGAATGATTTGTTCCCGAAGCACTTGAAGGATTTCTGAGAAGTGGTGGGAAAAAGTATCTTGATGCGGACCAAGCTCATGCGAAAGCTCGCGTTGAAATGGAAGTTGCGTGCGATTTGGTTCTTTCTTAAAAAGCTCAATAATAAATTTGGCGGTTTCAAGCGGTAAATTTTCATGAAGACCGATGGCTCGTTCGATTCTCTTTTTAAGTTCTTGATCAAATCCTTCTTTTTGAATTTCATTTTTTACTATTTTGAAAGTTCTTGAGAAGTGTCTTTCAAAAGCTCTTTCGCCTGGACCAAATTTTTTTACAAATTCACCTGTCCGTGGGAGTATTTTTCGAGTTGGGTCATTTTGAAAAAGTTCAATAATCCATTTCACAGTCGGATCAATTTGTACAAAATGACGTACGATTCCTTTTCCGTGAAATTCTTCTTTTCTTAATTTGTATTTCGTCAAGTCTTCCGGATGACCTTCAAGATGCTTCGAAAGAGCCTGCCGAGTTACATTCATGATTTTTGCAGCTTGAGAAACATTGAGATTGATTAATTGTCCACGAAATTTTTCAAGTAATCCTGGTATGATTGGAAGTCGTCCACGACTGCGAAGTTCCGAGCGAATTTGATGTTCCTGAAATGCGGATCCGGAAATTTGATCTGGAAATTTATCAAGTTCGGAACGGAGCGCGAGTTCACGGGCATTTGCGTCGCGATGTGAAATTTGAGTGATCACAGAAAACGGTTTTGTGTCGAGAAGTGCCGGCGGAACTGCAGAAATCGCGCGAGGAATCATTTTATCGAGATACAACTTCGATCCTTCCAGTTCACGGATATTTGGCGAAATCGTAACGTAGGAAATTTTATTGTTCCGCAGAAATTCCTGAAAACCTTCTGTGTGGAAACCACCCATCACAAGCGCGGTCCTCTCAATTTTATTTTGTTGAAGTGTTCCGATAAAATTTTGGAAAACGGTTCGTTCACGGCGTTCAGCGAGTGTGTAAAAACGGCGGGCAGCGTGAAGCGTATCTCGTATTTCGTATCTCGTATTTTTCAAAGAATGTAATTTTCCAGCAAAAATTCTATTTTTCTTTTCTTCACGAGATGCGAGATGCCAGATACGAGATCCGTTTTTTACTTTAATTTGTCCCCATTCTTCCCTTGTGAGTTCCAATGAAAACAATTTCTTTAATAGCAAATAATCTTTAAGCTTTTGAATGATTTCTTTTTCTTCTTCTGTCTTAAGAAGTGCGGTTGTGATTCTTTCTGTGATGAGTTCGATTTCTTTAAAAAGGAGTTCGCCGTTCAGTTCTTCCGAGAGAATCCATTGAGCGAAGTCTTTGGTGAGATGGGGGTAATCTTTAAAGGTAAACCCTTTGGGGTGAGCGGAAGCGTAGAAGCGTTCCAGCAAAGAGCGTATTTCGTATTTCGTGAAGCGTGAAGCGTCATGATTCGAATTAAGAATAAATTCAAAGTCTTTTAAAAATAGCTCTTGATGATTGTTTTTGATCCATTTGATTAATTTTTGTTCCTCTTTTTTCCGAGATACGAGATACGCTTCACGAGATACGGTTTTCTCGAGGTCTTTTAACTTAAAGAACCGGATGAGCATGGGGAATTCAAGTTGGTTGCGGGCGTCGTGGAGATTGAGAGATAAATACTTTTCTGAAAACCCATCCAAAACAGATAAATGATTTAAAAGATCTGTCTTGTCTTCCCGGAATAAAAACCAGTCTTTTAAAAATTTCTTGAGTTCTAAGTTATTGAGCTTTGAATTTTGAGCTTCGAGTTTGGATTTATATTCGATGAGAAATTTATCTGATTCGGGTTTGCGTTTGTAAACTTTCCTAAAGGAAAGAAGATGTTTTTCATAAAGATCTTTTTCTTCAACTCCGTACGCTTTAACTTTTGGATCGGAATGATGTTTGAGGAGAAAAATGCCGGGGCCTGTGACAACTGCTTTTTCTAAAAGTTTGTGCGCAACTTCCTGATTGATTTTGTCGTTTTCAAAAAATCTCAGAAGATTTTTTGAGATTTTACCTTTCACGCCGCCTTCTAAAAATAACGTCTTAAAACCATTTTGTTGTTCCAGATGATTTAAAAGTTTTTCGATATTTTGCTGAGCGTCCGTTTGCGCATGCGCATCTTCAATGTGAAGAATGAGAGGAGAGGAATTATTTGCAAGATATTTTTCTTTCATAACTCCCAATGATTCGGGAATCTCAATCCGATCGGCCAGGTTTTCGATTTTGATTTCTTTTCCAAACTCGATCCCTTGAGCGTAAGTAAATGTTGAATTGGCCGTGAAGAAAACGAGAACCAGGTAAGCGACCGTCCGTAGGAATAGTCTATGCGGTTTTGTTTGTTGCATATGAGGTAGACTTACAGATAGTCCATCCTTTCTAAAAGAATTAAAAAAGTATACAACATCATCAGATTAAATACAACCAATTTAATGTTGACCGTGAGGGGTATAAATCAGGTAAAAAAGGAGGGTTTTATTCTAAAATGAGCTCAACGTCTTTACCGTCTTTCTTGAGAGTAACTTTCTTTTCTTCGATTGCTGCAACTTCAGCTCCATCAATGGTTTGCCCTATTTCAAGCACCTTTCCATTAATAATCGCTAATTTATTCTTTTCATTTAAAACCGTAATTCCGGTCAAACGGTAAAATGATTCCGTTTTTCGGAGTGTTATCGGAATGGGCCGAATACTTGGCCGAACGTTTGGATTGAGATAATGCTGATACTGCGATTTTGGAGGATTGGTTTCGAGAGAGGCTTGGGAAATATCTGCGCCACGTTCTTCTTCAGCCATCGTTCTTTGTTGTGCAGATTCCGTAACTACAGGGACAGAAACCGGACGATGAACCGGCGGCCTGTGAGCGGCACCCCTTTCGGGCTCAACGTGTACTTCTCTGGTGTATTGATTTCCGGTCCAAATATAAAGCCACGGCCCGAGAAGCAAGAGCAGACATCCGCTCACTACAAATACAACGATGACAATTTTGGAAAGTTGAACCGGTGAATCAAACTTGAATTGTAACTTGCGTGCGGCTATATTCTCATTGGGTGTTACAAACTTCTGTTCCGCCGGTCCTGGTTTTTTTTCTTCCTGAACATTGACCGGCGGCTCTTCAAGCGCAACCGAACTTCCCTGATGATTTGGTATTGGAAGCGGCTCCGCAAGCGGGCGTTCAAAGCTGACACTCATGAAACTTTTAAATTTCTTTAAATATTCTGCTTTTTTGAGCGCGTCGTTAATGATGCTCATGTCAATTGAGCGCCTTCCAGCTCACTGTGCGCCTCTTCCACAATCGACGTATTGATGGTTCGTGTACCTTTTGCATACGCCGCCAAAAGGCTGCGGTCGCACAACACATTGATGAGGCGCGGAATACCTTCCGTGTGCTCGTAAATAGCATTGATGGCAGAGGAATCAAACAAAAGCGAAATATCTTCCCGCCAGCCGGCGACTTTCAAACGATGCTCCACGTAGCGGAACACTTCTTCCTGGTCCAGAGTCGTCAAATGATACCAAACCCCGATCCTTTGCCTGAGCTGCTTGAGCGACGGATTATTGAGCGTGTGGCGAAGCTCGGGCTGGCCCACGAGCACGATTTGAATTAATTTTTGGCTATCGGTTTCCAGATTGGAGAGAAGCCGGACTTGCTCGAGTGAGCGCGGTTTTAAATCCTGCGCTTCATCAATGATCAGCACCACATTAAAACCGTTGTGAAATTCTTTGAGGACAAACCGGTTCAGGCTGTCGAAACATTCCTTTTTATTTCGGGACGTGAGCTGAATCCCGAAATCCTGAACAATCGAGAGCAAAAGTTCGGAATCCGACAAATTGGGGTTCAAAATGATGGAAGTTCGCGCGCGGCCTTTCAATTCTTCCAAAAGCACCCGGCACAGTGTGGTTTTTCCCGCACCGATTTCGCCCGTGATGGCAATAAAACCTTTCCGGGTTTCAATTCCGTAAAGCAAACTTGAAAAAGCTTCCAGATGTTTTTTGCTGAAGAAAATATAACGGGGGTCTGGTGTAATATTAAACGGAGATTCTTTCAAGCCGAAGTATTCTTCGTACATGGTTTTTTTCAGAGCTCAGACTTCTGACATCTCATTATTACGGCTATTTTACACTTTATTTGACTTTAATTTCAATCACTTCTCCACATTTTGCACCGCAGCGGGATCAGTGAACGGTTATTTCAATCACTTTTCCGTCTTTTCTCGGAATGTCAACGTTGAAGGAAGTCTGTGAGTGAGAAAAGTGTTCGCTCGTTTCTTCCGTTAAAATATCGGTGGCGGTGATGCGTTTTACTTTGCCGGTCGGAAACGCTAAGTGGATATTGGCGCTTTTATCCTCTTTTCCGTTATTGACGGCCACCACATAATAATGTCCGTTTCTCTTGAAAAATGCCGTTTTGACATCCCGCGTGGAAGAATTACAGTAAAGCGGAATGTGTAAATATTTCAAAATGGTTAAGATGAGGTCTTTCGTCGGCTCAACCCCCAAATGGAAAAGCATTCCTTTTCCGATTCTTTTTTGATATCCGATCGTGTGCATGCCGTAATTTCCGAAATCGACTTCGATCGGTTTTCCGCTAATATTGTCAAAACTATAAACGGAACTGGTTAATTCCACATGGCACTCTTTCGACAAATTCAAAACAAACGTTTTTTTAAACTCGAATAAAATCCGGGACGGCTCATCGAAACCGAGCAAATTACACGGTTCGAAATTGTCGTCTTTTCTGGGGAAATTCCTAAACGCCACGAGCACTCCGCCCCCCTCAACATATTTTCTCAAGTTTGCCTGCGCAGCCCGGCTGAGCCATTGATTTCCCGAATAAAAAACAATCGGTTTGTCGGCCAGTGAAATTTCCGGATTGAAAAGTTCGTAATCAATATCCGCCTCATAAAGCGCGGTTAGAATGTGTGAATCGGCAGGCATGGTCCGCGCCGCGTATTGAATTGGATTTAATGTCACTACAATGCTCGTTAATTTTTTGAGTTGATGCGGTTTCATCCGCTTGAAAATCTTCACAAGCCCCTGGAATACATGGTAAAGTTCGTTTCGAACGCGCCCCCATTCATTGATGGGTGACATATACCAATTGTCGCGGTTGACCAGCATGTACCAATTCCATCCCATCACACCGCCCAGAAGTGCTGTGAGCGTAATCAACCGATAATGGTTGGGCGTCAAAATTCCCGACTCATAATGGCGCGCATGCCAAACGCCTGAGGCAAATTCCGCAATATATGGCAATTTTGAAAAACTTCTGAGGTAACGAACTTTGTCGATCATTTTGCGCTGCTCGTGTTCATCTTCCAGCAGTTCATTCGACGGATAAAGATCGATCCCAACGAGGTCGCTCACGGAATTCATCGTTGCCCAATCGTGCGCATAAAAAAACGGGTACAGATTGAGATAAATGGGAATATCAATGCCGAGCTTGCGAAACATAGACACATTCCACTTGGCGCATTCGTGAGCGTAATGATATTTAAACTCAAAATAATCCAGATTGCGCTTGAGCTCTCTATCGCCTTTCAAGGAAAGCCCGTGTTCATCCTTCGTCATGCAAGCGATGTAGGGCCCGGCCTCGTTAAAGTTTCTATATTCGGTGCCCCAGGACCGGTTCAAAAGGTCGATGTCTTTTCCGTAACGATCCTTCAGAAATTCCTGAAAGAGGCCCGGCTTGCCGTTCAGCCCATACTGATGGCCGAACACATCCGGCCACGGATCAATTTCATTGTCCGCCTGAAGAAGAATGATGTGCCCGCTCTCGCGCGATGCGAGAAATGGTTTAATAATTTTTGTCACGCGGCCTAAATAATTTTCCGCATAAGAGAGAAATTTCGGATGGAGGCGGTGATATTTATAAGCGTAGGAAGGAATGCCGTCGTTTGGCCATTCGCTGTAAATGTACGGGCCGGGCCGAATGATCATCCAAAAACCGAGCTTGCGCGTGAGCTCCAGAAATCCGCGCAAGTTTCGCGTTTCATCCGTCTTGCCCGTGAAATCAAAGTGATTGCGTTCGTACTCATGATAATCCCACGGAACATAGGAAGAAACCACATCGATTCCCATTTCCTTGACTTTCAGCAAAATGGTTTTCCAATATTTGGGATTGAGGCGCCAATAATGTACTTCGCCGCTGATCAGCGGAATGCTTTCTTTCCCGACAAACACTTGGCTTTGTTTGATCTGGACTTTTCGCATGTGTTTTAAATTACAATATTGACTAATCTTCCGGGGATTACGATCATTTTTTTAATTGGCTTCCCTTCGATAAAGGATTTCACATTTTGGTCCTGCATCACTCTTGCTTTCAGATCCGCTTCCGAAATATTGACCGGCACCGTAAAACGGGATTTGATTTTGCCGAGTACTTGAACGACAATTTCAACTTCCGTTTGAACCAGATACTTCTCATTATAAGAAGGCCAGGGCTCATAAGCAAGTGTTCCCGAATGTCCCATTTTCTCCCATAATTCCTCCGCTAAATGCGGCGCAAATGGTGTAAGAAGAAGAACGAACGTTTCCATAATTGAACGTGAACAGAGACTGTCTCCGTTTTGCGGAACTGTCATCGAACGTGAATAGGGACTGTCCCCGCTTTTAGGGACTGTCCCCTCAGTTATATTTTTGGTCATTTCATTCACAAAAATCATTAGCGCTGAGATTGCCGTGTTGAAACGCATTCCATCCAGATCATCCGTCACCTTTTTAATGGTTTGATGAAGCAACCGCATTTGGGGACTGTCACCGTCGTTGGGGACTGTCCCTTCTGCGTCTTTGGGAATTGTTCCCTCTGCAATTTCTTTTTTTAATTTTCCATCTTCATCCATAAACAGCCGCCAAACGCGTGCGAGAAATCTTGAAACGCCTTCCACACTGCGCGTTGACCAAGGCTTTACCATTTCCAAGGGCCCCATAAACATTTCATAAAGCCGCATGCTGTCTGCGCCGTAATCGCGGATGATGTCGTCCGGGTTCACCACGTTGCCGCGCGACTTTGACATTTTTTGCCCGTCTTCGCCTAAAATCATTCCTTGATTGATCAATTTCTGAAATGGTTCTTTCGTGGACACCAAACCAAAATCGAAAAGTACTTTGTGCCAAAAACGGGAATAGAGTAAATGAAGAACGGCGTGTTCCGCGCCGCCCACATAAAGATCGACCGGCATCCAGTATTTTTCTTTCGCGGGATCGAGAAACCGTTTGCTATTTTTCGGATCAATATAACGAAGATAATACCAGCACGAACCCGCCCACTGCGGCATCGTGTTCGTTTCACGCTTCGCCGGCTTTCCGGTTTTGGAATCTTTCGTATTAACCCATTCCGAAATTGCTGCGAGCGGGCTTTCGCCGGTGCCGGTTGGTTGATAGGATTTTGTTTGCGGAAGTTTCACCGGAAGATCACGCTCAGAAAGCGGTTTTGGTTTTCCGTCCACGTGAATGACGGGAATGGGTTCACCCCAATAACGCTGGCGGCTGAAAAGCCAGTCGCGGAGTTTGTATTGAATTGATTTCTCGCCAATTTTCTTCTCTTCAAGCCATTTTGTGATTTTCAAAATTGCTTCATCACTTTTAAGTCCAACAACAGAAAGCAAGCCATCTGATGTTTTACAATCAAAAGAACATGTCCCCACACCAGCGAAAGGAAGATTCGGCTCATCCATAGGTAGCTTGTTAGATATTTCATTTAAATGTCCTTGCAATGGGAGAATCACCGGAAAAATGGGTAATTTGAATTTCTTCGCGAATTCAAAGTCCCGCTCATCATGCGCGGGAACTGCCATGATCGCGCCGGTTCCGTAACTTGCGAGAACATAATCCGCAATCCAAACGGGAATTTGTTTTTGATTGACGGGATTCACAGCGAATGCGCCGGTAAAAACTCCGGTTTTTTCTTTTGCAAGATCCGTCCGCTCGAGATCAGATTTCCGTGAAGACTGTTCTACGTAATTCTGAACTGCTTTTTTTTGATCGGCTGATGTGATTTTGGAAACAAGTGCGTGTTCCGGTGAAAGAACCATGTAAGTTGCGCCAAACAAAGTATCGGGACGCGTTGTGAATACGCGAATCATATCTTTGGAATTCGCAACTGTAAAATCAACTTCTGCGCCAACGGATTTTCCGATCCAGTTCCGCTGCTGTTCTTTAATCGCTTCAGGCCAATTCAATTCATTTAAATCTTCAAGGAGCCGGTCCGCGTACGCCGTGATTTTCAAAACCCATTGGCGCATGGGTTTTCGGATGACCGGATGCCCGCCGCGCTCCGACTTTCCATCGATCACTTCTTCATTGGCAAGCACTGTCCCAAGCGCCGAGCACCAATTCACAGGAACTTCCGCTTCGTAGGCGAGCCCTTTTTCGTAAAGTTTGAGGAAAATCCACTGCGTCCATTTGTAATAATCGGGATCCGTCGTGCTCAATTCCCGCTCCCAATCGTAACTGAAACCAAGCGACTGAATCTGGCGTTTGAAAAGCGAAATGTTTTTCTTCGTTGTAGCTTCCGGATGTGTTCCGGTTTCAAGCGCATACTGTTCCGCGGGAAGGCCGAACGCGTCCCAGCCCATCGGATGAAGCACGTTGAAACCACGCATTCGTTTGTAGCGCGCAAGAATGTCCGTTGCCGTGTAACCTTCCGGATGCCCGACGTGAAGTCCGGCGCCGGATGGATACGGGAACATGTCGAGAATGTAAAACTTGGGTTTGTTGCTTCCGGGTTCTCCCGGATCCGGTGCCCTGAAAATTTTGTTCTCAACCCAATATTTCTGCCACTTGGGTTCTATTTGGTTAAATGGGTAGGGGTGTTTTAAAGTCATAGGTTAAGAGTGAACGGTTAAGAGTGAATAAGAAACCAATAAAATTTTGACTTTATCCATTATTTTAACTCTTAACTTTTCACTTTTAACTGTTTTTTAATACTGCCGAATGAGGGACTTGAACCCACACGGTGTTTGAGCACCACTGGATTTTGAGTCCAGCGCGTCTGCCAATTCCGCCAATTCGGCATGTGATTATTAGGTTTTCAATTTACTTAAACTTTCTCAATATCTAATGCGCTTCTTAATTCCGCCAATTCGGCTTGTGATTATTAGGTTTTCAATTTACTTAAACTGTGCAAGGGTCAGTTTTCGTTCTGCGAAGCTCAAGACATGAAAATACTTGAGCGAAGCGGAATGGACCGGAGGCACCAATACGCGAACACCCTGCTTCCAGCCCAGAAATTACTTGCTAAAGCTATTGGCCGCCCTTAACTTCTTTGGAAACAACAAAAATAACTGAAATCGAAAGTTAAGGGCTGCACTGATTTCCCTAATTTATGTAACTTTATTTATTTCAATGTAAATCAGTGCCGACAAATAGTTATATTAAAATTCGATGAGATTTTACATACTCCAAACCGAATAGCAATTTTGGCGAATGCGTCAAAATGATGCAACACATAATCACTGGAAGGGCAGTTACAATACGTCTGTCTTTTTCCTCTTATTTCTTTAAGTCAGTCACAGACTCCACTGCACCATTCAAACCATAAACGGCTTTTACAGATTTTACTTGTCTCGTCCAAATTGCTTTTTCGACGCGCTTCCTAATTAATTCATATAAAAATAGAGTAAACCAATCAGCCGCAATATGAACAACTGTCCGTGAAATTTTGGCGGGTTCGCTATAGTCTTGTTCAAACTCATAAATATCGATTTTCTTGCCATCTGCCACTTCGCTATGACTCGGCTGGCCAATCTCCGTTAAAACTAATTCCCGTGGCACACCAATTTTCAGTGTAGCTTCAGCCTGTTCATTAAGCTTATTGATTGGTGAAAAAACGCCGTAATTCTTGCCAAGATTTCGAGCAAGTTGTTTTGCATCGTAAATCATATCATTTGTAATCGGTTTTTCTTTGAAGCAAGCAATTGTATAAGTGGCTGTTGGTTTCCGAATATTTACTATTTGACCCCCTGAATAAGTAGTTGTTCCAGAATAACTGCCAGAGTTTCCGACAGCGTGCACACTTCCTCCTATAACCGCGGGCGAGTTTAAATAAACTGTTCCGGTTGTGTGAGCGGTTGTCGGTGTCGTCGTTAGAAAATTTTGAGTGGTTTCCTTTTCATCTACAACAGCAAAATAGCCATACCCATTTTCTAATGCAACTTCCGCGGCGTGCAACAAAGCAAAATCTGCTGCACGCTGTTCGTTTGTGTAACCATTTCCACGAAAACTAATCTTAAACACGTTGTCTTGTAATTTCAGATCTGAATATCCGCCAGAAAATCCATTTGATTGATACGAGGTTGCACATCCTGCAATCATCAGTCCAATGATTGTGCAAGAAATTAATTTTATTTTCATGACAAATCCAATTTAGAAATATTCATTAAATTTCCGTTATTGAGTCAAAATTCAAAAAGCGAACCTCAAACTCATTATTTCAAGATTTGACTAATTTGCACAAGAAAAATAGAGAAACCACAAGAACCAATAAATTGCCAAATAAAAATCTCGAGTAAGCTGTCCGGGTTCTTTGCCATGAACCCCAGGTGCTTGCTACCTTAATAGTGATCCAAGCTCCTGTGAATTCCCATTTGTTCGCTACTATAAAAATAGGATAGGCATACAACTCGGCAAAACCTGTGAGTGGCGCAAGCCAGTAATCATCTATTGTTCTGCGCTGCTGATCTTTACTGAATCCTATAAAAGCATTTCTGAAACGAACCCATCGAGACTTCCCCCTGTAAATAACTCTTGCTCCTGTTACTTCATCCCAATAATCAGCCTCGCCTTGCCTAATCGCACATGCTTTAAAAATACTAAGAATGAATCGTATAACAAAACCCGACAAAAAAATCGTTAAAAAATAACGATTAAAACCAAAATTCTTTAGAAATAATTCCTTTAAATCTTTTTCAACTTTTACCTCACACTTCAATTTGCTCGCATCGTTTAGTCCAAAGCACAAAGACGCGTTAGCCGTCGAGACATCAGATCTCAAACTAGGCTTTTCTCCTTGATGATTGACACAACCCACTGTTAGCAAAATCAAAACCGCTAAACTCAAGGGTCCTTTTATAATTGCACATTTTTTCATTTTCTGATTTTCCGAACTTGCTTCTACACCCAAAACCAAGGTGTTCGCATAAAGCAATTTTTGACGTGCAAATTGAAGATTCCAGAACCTATTGTTTTGGATTGGAAGGATTTTCCGGAAGTCCAAGCGGCTTTGCCTGCTTGTGAATCCAAATGAGTTTTCCGTGAATGCTCATCCGTTTTGTTTTGAGAGCAATTTTTTCTCTCAATTTATGAATTTCTTCCATTGAACGCGGTTCTTTAAGTGCCATTCTTTTACGCAGATGCTTTCTTCAATCGACTGGCACCGATACTTTTATTAAAGTAAGCAAACAAGGCAACGCGAGGAAGTTTTTGGGTTTCCTTTGCAACAGACTTCTTCCACGATCTTACTTCAAGCAAAGATTTCGGTTCTTTTCCTTTGTTCATAAATTCACTGCCTCCTCAGGTGAAATAATTTCAATGTGCTTATATCCCATTTCCTCATTCACCAAATTAACTGATTTGATTCGGCGAAGATTAACCAAATGTTTGAAATTCCAGCTGACAACGGCGTCCATGTTACTCACGGTTGCAATAGCAACATGACGAGCGTCTTCCTCCGATGTCTTAGGCAATGCTCCTTTTGATAAATATTTCTGCGCCAATTGTTCCGCTTCTTCCGTAAATTCAATCACTTCGACATTTTTAAGTGCCTCCAACAAAAGCTTCTTTTTGTCAGAAGGCGCCTTTTCTATTTCACGAATGACAACGCCTGAAACATAAAATTCGTATTGTTTCCGAACATCACCGCAAAACAGCTTTTCGGTGATTTCCTGTTTCTCTTTAGCGTCTTCAGCAAATAAAAAATTAGGTACTGAAGTATCCAAATAAAGCTTTAAGAGACGATCTGGCTTGTTTGACATATTCAGATTTTAACACAATGCCGAGACATAACAAAATCTTCTAAAACTCCTAATTCTGACCGTTTGGCAGGGTGTTCGCATGAAGCAATAGTGGTGGACCGGGCGAGGATTGAACTCGCGACCTCCACAATGCCATTGTGGCGTTCTCCCAGCTGAACTACCGGCCCAAAATTACATTAGAAATAACCAAACTACATTAATTAAAGATTTTGGGCCAGCTCCTGATCGTCTTATGTCAGGAGCCGGCCGAATTTCTTGTTAAGTCACAACGAACGCAAATTATAAAGCTTTACAAATAAAAGGTGAATTAAAAAGTTTGAGACCAGGCCACTACAGGCAGTGAGGTTTTGGCTGAGACCCACTAAATATAGGTACTTCTGAAAATAAAACAACCGCAAAAAACTCCGCTCAGCTCAAGTTCCATAACCCCCTGCCGATACAGCTTATACATCATTAAAACCAATGGGGACTCGATGAAAGAATCTTACGTTTGTTCAAGCTGCCAGTGGACCGGGGATGAATCAAAATTCTCGACCAAAATCTTAAGCATCATGTACCGCCCGAAGCACGACAACATTCAAGCTTTCAAGCAGATCAAATGCCCCAAATGCCACAATCTCGTTACCATTGTTTTTGAAACACTTGACGGCACCCTCACCATATAAATTCCGTTTTTAGGATTTCTTTTCCTCATTTATCCAAAAATCCTTTTTCCATCCAGTCCCGCAAAGTCAGAATATGATTGTAGTGCGTGAGATCTAGCTGAAGCGGCGTCACGGACACAAACCCTTTTTTCAAAACTTCTTCGTCGCTTTCCCCGTCCGGATTAATCACTTCCATATCGCCGCGAATCGAATAGGTTTTCTTGCCGTTGGAATGATTCGGATCTGTCAACTCAAACCATTCGACAAACCGCGAATGTGCCTGCTTCACGATTCGGATTCCTTTGATTTCGGATGGTGGAAGCGGCGGGATATTGATATTTAAAAATGTGTCGCGCGGAAGCAAATTCGTTTGATGCGCCTTGATTAAATCCTGAACCAACTGCTTCGAATACGAAAAATCATGAAGCAACTCCCTCGCCTGCGAAACTGCCATTCCCGGAATTCCATTGATCAAACCTTCGCGCGCAGCCGAAACCGTTCCGGAATAATAAACGCTGACACCGCTGTTTAACCCCGGATTAATTCCCGAAACGATCAGATCAATTTTATTTTTGGCAAGTTCGGCCACCGCAAATTTCACGCAATCCGCCGGCGTTCCTTCGATCGAAAATCCTTCGAGCCCGCTTCCCAAATCAACCGTTTCCACGCCGATCGTGCGATGCAAAGTAATCGAATGCCCCGCCGCGGAACATTCTTTGTGCGGAGCAACTACCAAACACTCTGCGATATCTCTCAGGACCTCGACAACCGCCAAAATTCCAGGCGCTGAAATTCCGTCGTCATTCGTAATCAAAATTTTCATCAGTTAAGTATTTTATCACAAAACCGCGCGGGATGGAATGATTGAAGGAAGTACGGATTAGATTTTGCTGACGAGAGAAATATTTTGCGCTCGAAGCAGCGGACGTAAGGACGGTTTTGAAAAAAGCTGGAATTCCGAATTTCGGCCGGAAACAAATGAACTTTTTTCTCTCAATTCCCGGTCGACCAATCCGGGATGACACATGATTTCGCTTGTTCCTTCCGGTAAGTGACGCAAAATAGTCGTCAGGCTTTCACGAGTCCAGCAATGATCTTTCGAAAGATTCCCAAACAAATAATCCGTCGTAACAACTTTCCTGGCGAACTCCGAAGATTGTACGAGCGAAACCCGGCGGATCGGAATATGATTTTTCTCTGCAATTTTGCAAACCACGTCAAAAATATTTGGAAACACATGAATGTGATGATGCGTATTCAAATGATCCGGCATTTTTTTAAAGATGGACCGAAAACACGCAAGCTGCGCGCCGAATTCAATTGTCAATTCTTCTTTAGAAAGCCGGCGGATGGAATTATGATCTAATCTTTTAAAAGCCTGATCAGAATTTAAAAGACTTCGAATTTTTCTACAATCGGAAACCGGTTTTCCAAAAGTAACATTCAAATGTAAACTGATTCCGAGTAATTTTCTTTTGAGCAGGCCTTCAAGTTGAAAAGATGAGAACGCCAAATTGGTAAAAACGCTTGTACTCGTGACAATTCCCCGGTCGTGCGCAAGAAAAATCGCGCGCGCGACACCTCCCGTGAGATTGAAATCATCCGCATTGACAATCAGCCGCCGCATGAAACTTAGACCGACATCATGACCGTTGCAACCGCGAATTCGCGCTCATGCGCTATCGTGAGAAGAAATTCAGCGTTTGATTTAATGCCAAGTTCCTTGCGTGCGGCGCTTGTAAGTGATAAATACGGTTTTCCGTGAAGGCCGCGCTTTACTTCAATATCACGAAACCGGAACCTTCCCTTCCCGCCGCCTTTTGCTTTAATCAAAGCTTCTTTCGCCGCAAAGCGCGCAGCGTAATTTTCATATTTGTTTCGCTTTGTCTCGCAATATTTCTGCTCGTCTTTCGTGAAAATCCGGTCGAGAAACCGCTTGCCCTGCCGCTCGATCGCTTCGCGCATCCTGGTGACGCTCACAATATCAACGCCAACTTCAAACGGAAAAGACATGTCACAGCTGGAAGAAAACAATGATTAAAAGAAGAATCAAAACAGAGGTAATAACATAAAAACTGTAAAATTTCCAGAAATCGCGGAGCTTATCAACGTTCGTGCGGCCCAACTCATCCGGCGGAATAAACTTCCTGCCGGTTTTGAGTGCAGCGACTTCCTCTTTTTTGAATCGAAGATACGTTCCGCCGAGGCGGTAAGCCGTCAATTTTCCGCGTTTGATGAGCTGCTGGATTTCTGAAGGGCTTCTATCAAGATAATGCTGAACTTCTTCTTCTGTTAACATAATGAACGCAACTTTGTACGAGCGAGGCGTGCCCCGCCATTACCAATTGTTTTATAATGAATAACTGATTTATAATTTTACTTTTTCGTCCTGAACCCATTTGTCGACCACAGCGCGGCTGAATCTCCATTCGCCATTTTCAAACTTCGCCGGGATTTTTTTCTGCTCGGCCCATTCTTGAACAATCTTTGATTCCAACTCCAAATATTGCGCCACTTCACGTAAATTAAATGTTTCCGCACCGGCGCTTTGCAAATTCGTCATCGAAAGCTGCCCTTCGATCGTTGAACCTTCCGCAACACTCAAGACGGGCGTTTGAATATTCCCCCGAATCAATGCTGGCGCCACCACCGCAAGACTTGTTGAAGCTGTGATATTCCCCGTGACTTTTCCTGCCACAAAAACTCGGTCACCCCTGATATCCGCTTTCACATTTGCATTTTCGCCGATGGTTAAAATCCCGCGAGCATCCAACCGGCCTTCAAAACTGCCGTTGATACGAAGATTGACAGGATCTTTAAATGAAATGGTTCCCTGCATACTTGCGTCGACATCTAAGATTTTCTCTTCAACTTTTCTGGCCATGGAAAGCCCTCCTTTTTTAGTGGGGATCAATTAAGTTATCATGGCTCTCAAAAGGTGTCAAGACAAGCGTATAAGACCACTTCATAC
>Ga0209515_10001670_pt1 | contig 36436 bp, 30 predicted proteins | sample Subgroupgradi54m_FD_187454 | JGI IMG/M metagenome (GOLD analysis project Ga0209515, IMG submission 187454) | Subsurface groundwater microbial communities from S. Glens Falls, New York, USA - GMW60B uncontaminated upgradient, 5.4 m (SPAdes)... ... | reverse complement strand
GGGTGGCGATGCAGGGAAAGTAACCGAATCGAAAAAAGTGATGGGGAGTGCTCTTATTGGGCTCCTCCTTGCGCTGGGGTCGTATACGTTTCTCGCAATGCTCGGCAGTGATTTTGTGAATTTCAAACCGATTCGTGTCAAACCGATCACGCCGATTGCTCTTTCACTTGAAGCAATTGACGCTGCAAGAATCACCGACCCAAGTGACCCAAACTACGAGAAGCAATTTACCGTCGCACCCAACCTAAAAGACCTCAACCCTGACATCAAATATAGCGCAACCGCACAAGATGTTCTTTCTCGTGTCAAGGGTCATCATTATCTGACAGCTGGCAATGAACAAAGTTTAACTACCGGCGCAATTACGGGTTTTTCATCGTATAGAAATGATTTACTGACTCTAGTTCACGAAAATGTACATAATATCAATGCTGGTCATGACATAACGAACTCTTGTGACGGCCAAGCACTCTATTTCGGTGGAGGAAAATTTGACTGTGTGCCAGACGGAAACCTTGCCACAAAAGATGCCATTCCATTTATACCTGACGTGTTTAAAAATTTGGACAACGCAAGCTACCCGCTTCAATTCTTTGGCATTGGGGCTAATCCAGGTAGAGCCGACCAGCCGATATCCTCTGTTCTTGATGAACAATCTGCGAATACTATTGAACTAAAAGTTGCAACCGATTTGGCAAAGGCAGGGCGGGCTGATAAGGCGGAAGGTTTTAGGTATAACCCGATAGTTCGAATCATACCGTATACCCTCGCGGTTGCCCTGGCCGTTGAAAAAAAAGATCCGGAATATCTAAGAAGTCATCCTGGATTCAAAAACACTATCCGACATTTAATTGAAGATGCGATAGCTACCGACAAAACATTTCGAAATCATTATGCAGTGGCATCGGATCCGGAATCTTACGGCATTACCACAAAAACCCTCAAGGCGCTCAAAAACGATACCGATCCCAAAACGCAAGCACTGCGCGATCTCGCAAATCGCTGGAATATTAATTTTTAATTCCTCGGCACGGCAAACATTGATTTGATATGACTTTTCCCCGTTATAAAATCCCGGTGCGCGCATTGATGATTAGTATTTTTTTCGTTTCGCTTCCTGCTTTTGCTGCAGAGATAAATGTCGCACTCCAAATCCCAATATCGGGAAAACAATCCGTTCAGGTGTGTCTTGGCGATTTCTGCGGTGGTATCGGCGAATACATTACGATCGTCTACCAATGGGGCGTTGCGTTTGCGGCGGTACTGGCTGTCCTTGCATTCACCTACGCCGGCGTGCTCTGGCTCATCGCCGGTGGTGACAGCGGAAAAGTAACGGAGTCAAAAAAAGTTATGGGGAATGCATTGGTAGGCCTCCTCCTTGCCTTGGGATCGTATATGGTACTCAATGCGGTCAATCCAAATCTCGTTGCGTTCAAACCGATTGAAATTCCGACCGTGAAAACCATTGCGCTCAATCTCACTCCCGCATCGATTACTGCAGGCGGCATTACCGTTAATTACGACGTAAACAATTTCAAAAAACTCGGCTTTCCCCCACCAAATACCGAAGAATTCTCTACGGGCCCCAAACCACCACTCGAAGGCGCCGCGCTTACAAAGTGGAAAGAACTCCTGCTAATTGCAGGCGACGTTGCGACAAAAACAGACGTTGATGTTGGATTTATCGGTATGTGGATGTGGCTGGAGACCACCTTTGATCCATTAGCTGAAAACTGTGACGACACCGATTACAATCCGAATACCCCATGCACAGCATCGCTTTGGCAGGTGGGATTCAACCAATTCAGTGATGTGATTGGACGGATTGAGGATGATATGAGGGTAATGTACGGATCGAGTAGTGATACGCAAATGCGCGAAATAGGAAAGCGAGTACTCCAAAAATTGCGTGGTCATAAACACCCTGTTACTATTGTGAGTGATGCCGATTTCGATAGCGCGACTCTTTCTTCGATCGTGACCGGCGCGCGAGCAGGCAATGCTAAGGCACAGGCAATGCTTACCACCCTTATGAAGGATGAAAAAATTGGAATCTACGAAATAGGTATACATTTTAAAAAAGATAAGGGGTATGACGCCGGACTTGCAAACGAAATGGATGGATGGGTATCCAGAACAAAAGTTACCGACCCAAAGAAACGATATTACAATCCGCAAAAAATCAGCAACTTAATAAAGGCAGTGTATGATGCGAAATAGTGCCCCCCCAATAAATAACAAGGTTGTCATCCCCCGATGGCCATCGGGGGATCCAGAGATCTTATTGTGTAAAGAAAAACTGGATTCCCGCCTCCGCGGGAATGACAAACATATGCGTTTCGTAATTCAAAATAGATGCCTACTTTTATCTATATTTTTTTTGATGTCTCTTTACCTTATTCCTTCCCCTGTCCATGCCGACAGTTTAACCGTTGCGCTACAGATACCCATAATCGGAGAGACAAAAATTCCAATATGCCAATCACATTCTGAAATAGGGACAGATGGCAAACCACACGAGGTACTCGTCTGCACGGGCATTGCGCAGTACATTACGATCGTCTACCAGTGGGCCACGGCGTTTGCGGCGGTGTTGGCGGTCCTCGCGTTTACCTACGCCGGCGTGCTCTGGCTCATCGCGGGAGGCGATGCGGGAAAAGTAACCGAATCGAAAAAAGTAATGGGTAACGCGCTTATCGGCCTCCTCCTTACATTGGGATCATATATGCTCCTCAATCTCATAAACCCTAATCTCGTTGCGTTCAAACCCATACGGGTACCGGGAACCGCGGAGATTAAACTCGACTTAAAGGAAATATTGACACGAATCAGACCGCCAACGGGAACCTGTTGTCCTCCTTTAGTAGCGGCAAGCGAAGTGCTTACTCTGATGAAAAAAAACGGTGTGAACGATTCGGGCGGAAAGAGCGGCGGATTTGAAAAAAATAATACGCTGATGAAACCAAAGTTATTTGCGGCAGTAAAAATGGTATTCGAGCAATGTCCCGATGCCGGACTACGAATATCGAGTACCCTTCGGCCTGCTGACGGCGGCTCATGGCATCAAAAGGGAGGAGCTATTGATTTTGCGGGAAAAATTTGTGGCGTTGAACCGGAAAAACTCTGCGACGAGGATAAATCGAAAGCTCTTATCACTTCCCTTATGGCGGCAGGATATGAGGTGGGAACGTGGACGGGAACATGTTCAACGTTCAAAGATACCGGAGAGGGCCCGCACATGCACATCGAATTACCCGGAAGCCCTTACTAATAACTTCGAGTTTGAAATTGTCATCCCGGACCCGATCCGGGATCCAGTCAACGTGAACTATGACCTTTCTCAATAAAAAAATATCCCTCCTCATTCTTGTCGTGATTTTTTTGTCACTTATTTCTGCCGTGCCTTTCGCTGCACAGTATGCAGGCGCCGAAAGCATCGACGTCGTGCTCCAAATCCCGATATCGGGTGAGACAAAAATTCCGATATGCAAATCGAGCGGCGGGACAGGACTTCTGGAATGTGGAGGGATAGCCACATACATCGGCATCGTCTACCAATGGGGTGTCGCATTTGCGGCGGTACTGGCTGTGCTCGCATTCACCTATGCCGGCGTACTCTGGACTATCGCCGGGGGAGATGCTGGAAAAGTAACGGAGTCAAAAAAAGTAATGGGTAGCGCGCTTGTAGGGCTCCTCCTTGCCTTGGGGTCGTATATGATACTCAATGTGATAAATCCTAATTTAGTGGCATTCAAACCGCTTGGCGTCAAACCAATCACGAAAATTTCACTTTCAGCTTTGGATATTGACCTCGGAAGAACTGGCGGGAAAGACGGCGGTTTCACAAATACCTGTATAGATGACTATCACAACCTCAACCCGGATATTAAATATAGCGCAACCGCTGAAGATGTTTTTTCTCAAGTTGCTACACGCTTCGGCAAATGCTACTGGACGAAGATGGGTGAAAGAGTGATTACGGATCATCTCGCTACGCTTGTCCATGAAAATGTACATAAACTCAACGGAGGGGCGAACACAATATATCTCGGGGGAGGAAGATATGTTAGCCCGAGCGACGCATTTTATGGCTCATCAACCATAACCCAGACGAGTGTTGGTGCTTGGGTCCCATCCATATTTAAAACAGATAATGCGATACTTGATTATGTCACCAAAAAAGAATTCTCAGAAAACCCTCCATTCGTCCTCCTCGACGAATTTTCGGCTTATGTTTTAGATGCTGAAGCTGGATTCGAGGTGGCGGAAAAGAAGAAAACTGTAGTAGATTTTATGCAAGTCGACGGTACTCTGCTTATGATGATAAATAATCTATCTCTTGCGCTCATGATCGACGCAAAAGAACCGACCTATCTGGCTGGGCATGATGGACTTGTGTACAAAAATCTGCTTCGAGAGTTGATTGAGAGAACAATAAAACTATATAATAAGGGGCTGCTAGAGCACGACTCAGAATCTAAGTCGCACAGCAAAGCAACGTACAATAAACTAAGGAACGACCACGGGGCAAAAGCACTCCATAATATAATGAAAAAAATGTTTAATACACCCGCTACACCAAACTGGACGCGCGACACTCTGGGATTTTAAACCCATGAAACGATGGATAGTGACTGACTCCCTATCCGGCTGCGGATGCGGCAAAATACACCGGCCAATACAAATTGTCATACATTTATCTGACAATTGTTTGACAGATACAGGGGGTATGCTAGCATGGGATTATAAACGTATCGTTAGAAAATTATATGAAGCAAGCCGAAAAACATAAACTCGTTACCACTCGAGAATTCCTTAGGGATTTTTCTGAACTCACACAAAAAAACACTACAACGCAGTATACGATTATACGGTATGGCAAACCGATAGGATTATTTACCCCCTATTCTGGCGATAACCCGTGCCCCCTTCCTTCCGGACAAAATAAAAAGAGAGTGACCCTTGTAGATCTTGAGAAGCTTCGATTTCACAGTGGTGAGAAAAATTTAAGCACACGCATAGATGAAATTGTGTATGGTGTCTCTCGATAGAAGGGTATTGATAGATTCAAGTATCTGGATAGCATATTTCGATAAGGACGACTCGCATACCGAGCATGCAAAAAAGATACTTGACGAACTGAAGTCAGATGCATCAATTCTTTTGTTGACCGATTATGTGATTCAAGAAGTCACCACGGTACTGTTATACAAAAATAAACCAACGCTGGCGGAGCATTTTATCGAATATCTTGACGATGAACCATTAATAGAGATAGTGAGTATTGACGCATTACTATTGCGTAAAACAATGCAATTCGCAAAAACAAAAAACTGGCGACCGAAGCTCTCTCTGACCGATTGGTCTCTGTTGTTTTTAGCAGACACGCTCAACCTTCGACTCTCTACATTCGATAGACAGCTTAATAATGCGTGGCGAAAAATATGAAGGAATCTTCCCCTATCTTCATCTGCTCAAACTGTGACGCGCAAGCCCCAAAATGGGCGGGGCGTTGTCTTGAATGTGGCGCGTGGGGAACGCTCTCGCAAGGAGTCGCCGACGACAAAAAAAAATCATCTCCTTCTGCCATTCCTGCACCCGCGATACCTTTTTCACACATCTCCCAGGCGGCCGTCCCCCGCCGCTCTACCGGCATTACGGAAGTTGACCAAGTGCTTGGGGGTGGCATCGTTCCGGGGAGTTTAATTCTTCTGGGCGGAGAACCCGGCATTGGAAAAAGTAGCTTATTGGGACAAATAGCAATCGCGCTTTCAAACAATGATTGTCCTGTCATCTATTGTTCCGGGGAAGAATCGGGACAACAGGTAAAGATGCGGATGGATCGATTTGCGCAACAATCGTTGTCGGATACGCTCCTTTTCATTGGCGAGACAAACTGTGAAAAAATCTGCAGCGCACTGCGCCATCACAAACCTGCTCTTGCTATTGTCGACTCAATACAAACAATTGCGTCATCGGATATCCCTTCAGAAGCGGGAAGCATCGCGCAAGTTCGCGCATGCACGGTCAAACTACTTGAAGTCGCAAAACAAACAAATATACCCATCATCATCACCGGTCATGTGACGAAAGAGGGTGGTGTTGCCGGTCCCAAAACACTCGAACATTTGGTCGACACTGTTTTATATCTTGAAGGTGATGCGAGCCAGTATTTCCGCCTTCTCAAGACAGTGAAAAATCGCTTCGGCTCAACAAACGAAATTGGCGTCTTTGAGATGACGGGCGCAGGTCTTATCGAAGTAAAAAACCCGTCTGAACTTTTTCTCTCGTCAGAGAATGAACACGCGGCAGGCACGGCAACGACGGCGGTCGTCGAAGGGTCGCGTGCATTTCTTGTGCCCATTCAAGCACTCACAAGCAAAACCTATTTTGGCTATCCGCAACGCAAAAGTATTGGCATAGACGCAAACCGCCTGGGACTCCTTGTCGCGGTACTCTCAAAACGTCTTGGTGTGAACTTGGGTGACCAGGACATTCACGTCAATGTTGTCGGGGGGCTTAAAATCACCGAGCCCGCAGCCGACCTCGCTGTCTGTGCCAGTATTCTCTCATCGTACAAAAACAAACCCCTTGAAAAAGGGGTTGTTGTCTTTGGCGAGGTGGGTTTGACCGGCGAAGTGCGTTCCGTAAGCAATACGGAAAAGCGTCTGAAGGAAGCGGAGAAACTTGGCTTCAAAATTGCGTACATTCCAAAACAACCTAAAAAAATCTCAACAAAAATACACCTCGTCGAAATTAAAAACATCCGCGAATTGGAAATATAAATTTTTACTATCGTTGTACGCTATCCCCTTCAGATTGAATATACGCGTCAGATCGTCCGGGATTCCCTGGCGCTTGAGGATTGTTCAACCATGGCAGGGTCTTCTCTGCGGAAAACGATTCAATAGTTTTCAGTATCCTCTCAAATATTTTATCGGAACTGTCCTTAAATTTCATTTCTAAAAGTACTGTATGGGAATCAGAAAAAAGAAAGCCCATTGCAGAGCAATACTCTCCGCATTCATCTATGACAATCGCTTTCTTGCCTTCTATTATAACCTCTTTTGATTCGACCAATTCATCCTTAACAGAGGTCTTCTCTTTTACTGTTTCGTACGTGAGCGCAGATGCCGGATAAACGTATATTCGAGAAAGATAATCGTCTTGCCCCTCAAGCTCACCGCCGGTCGTCTTATGGCCAAGCGCAATACTCCAACGCGCAGCAGATAGCTCTCCAAATACGCCTGAATATCTCGGCCGTTGTGGCGGCTGTTCAATGATAGGTGTCGGGTAATCCTTCGGGTACTGAAAACGTATGTCAGCTTTCTTATTTTCAAATAGACCGTATACAACCGATTCTTTAATCTTGTTATCTATTTTTATTTTTTCAAGGTCGTCATTTGAAATCCCCAGTCCAAACCCTCGCATCATGGCAAACGCGTCTGAGGGCCTGCCGAGAAAAAATCGCCGCCCGCTCCTTGGCTCGACGTACCACGCTTCGCCCTTTTCTTCTACTTGAAGCAAAATTCTGCCACGAAGTTTTTTTGTAAGTGCTTCGTCAATAGGCATTTTCCCCGGACCGTAGGGATTGTAATTGTTGGCAATTTCTATCGCATCCGAATGTCCATCCCCATCACTATCTTTTTGGAGATCATATCCAAGAGAGGTACTCATCGCCTCTATAAAACAGTCGGCATAACCTTTCCCTGCCGAACCGGCAAAAAGATCAGAGATACAGGGCTGTACCGCCGCTACTCCAGCATTTGCTCCCTCTGACATACTGCTATACTTTGTCATTTCCGGCGTCATGATACCAGTCGGGATCTTATTGAGATTTGCGTTCGTGATGCCAAGCCCCAGAGAGCGCATCGCGTCAAACGCGTCTGCAGGCCGGCCGAGATAAACACGCGCGCCCGTATCAGGACGCACGTACCACGCCTCCCCCTTGCTTTCAACCTGTATAAGAATAGTGCCCTTTAATTTTTCGAAGAGCGTCGCACCGCTTGCGGCTTGTGCGGCAAGAGCAAGAAATGCCACAATAAAAAAAATCCTCACGTTAGTCATAATGGTTTCTGTAAATAATATGAATATAGTATACCACGGCGCTACTCGAGATGCACGGTGTCCTGGAATGTCGTGATACGATCTTTCAACTCGGGATAGTCGTTGAGTATAGGGTGGTATACAGCGGCATACTCGCGAGCTTTTTGGATGAGGTCAACATCAAAGAGCGTCGCTATCCTCAGACGCGGCAAACCTGATTGGCGCAATCCAAAAATATCGCCCTCGCCACGCAGTTCAAGATCCTTCTGGGCCAGCGCAAAGCCGTCATTGGAGGCAACAACCGCTTTGAGGCGCGCAATCTCCTCTTTACCCTCATCGCTCGGCGCAAGGAAACAATACGATTGGTGTTCGGCTCTACCGACACGCCCGCGCAACTGATGGAGCTGTGCGAGACCGAATCGTTCCGCGCCTTCGATAAGCATGATGCTTGCGTTGGGAATATCGATCCCCACCTCGACCACGCTCGTGGTAACCAGAACATCGACCTGTCCCTCAAGCATTGCGCGCATCACCGATTCCTTCTCATCCTTTTTCATCTTTCCGTGCAACATACCAAGACGGATATCAGACAATACACCCGTGTGTAGTCGTTTGTATTCTTCACGGACCGACTTTACTCCGAGTATATCTGATTCATCGATTAGGGGGCAGAGGATAAACACCTGCCGCCCCGCGTGAATTTGTTTTTTGATAAAATCGACCGTCCACTCCCGATACGCCTTCGGCACAATTTTTGTCGTTATTTTTTTCCGCCCCTTTGGCATCTGGCGAATCGTTGAGATGTCAAGATCGCCGTAGACCGTCAATGCCAAACTGCGAGGAATTGGTGTTGCCGTCATCGACAGGAGATGCGGCATTGTTCCATCAACATTCTTCTCTTTCAATAATTTTCTTTGGCGCACCCCAAATCGATGTTGCTCGTCTATCACAACAAAGGCAAGATTTTTAAACACAACCCGCTCTTGAATCAACGCATGCGTCCCGATGATAATGTCAATCTCACCTTTCGATATACTGCTCGTGAGCTCTTCTTTACTTGTGCTTAATTCTCCCGCCCGTGACGGGACCCCGCCAATGGCGGCGGTTGATTCGTGATACTGCCCTGTATAAAGCGCGATGCGTACGCCGAATGTTTCAAAAAGTTTACACAGAGTGGCATAGTGTTGCTGGGCAAGAATTTCTGTCGGCGCCATGAACGCGCACTGCAATCCCGACTTCACGACATTGAGCATCGCCAATGCGGCCACAACGGTCTTACCCGAACCAACGTCGCCCTGCAAGAGGCGGTTCATTGGTATTTTTTTTGTCATATCACCCATAATTTCTTGCGCCACCGCGCGCTGATCTTCGGTAAACGAAAAAGGAAGTGAGGCAAGAAAATCTTTTGTCACGTCTCGATGGTGATCGATAGCGTGCGCCGTCATTGCTGCCGAAGCACTGCGCGCGCGCTGAATGAAAAGCTGGAGCATAAAAAGCTCTTCAATCGCAAACCGACGGCGCGCCTCTTGAAAAAGATTGGCATCGGTTGGAAAATGAATCGCCCAGAGCGCCTCCTCCACATACAACAACCGTTCCCGTTCTCTCATTCCTTGAGGAAGCGGTTCTTCAACACTGCTCGCGCACGCTTCAAGCGCCGAGTGCATAAGCGCCCGAAACTGTTTTTGCGAACAATGAGTGGGCAGTGAATATACGGGAACGAGCCGCGCGGTGTGAAGCGTATCTTTTGTTACGGATTTTTTTTCGTAGGCCGGACTGACCATCTGCAGATCATAGTACGTATCACTCGTCTTTCCACTCAGCACTACCTCATCGCCGACCTGAATATTTTTAATCAAAAATGGCTGATTAAACCATACGACCTTTATACTCCCGCTCTCATCAGAGACAAATGCTTCGGTAACGATCATTCGCCTATTGCGAGATCGTCGATTTGCAATCATATCGATGCGTCCATTGATAGTCACTGTTTCACCTATGGTGAGGTCTGCGATACGGAGAGTGCGAGAAAAATCGTCAAATCGATAGGGAAAATAAAAAATGAGATCCCTGCAGGTCTCAATTCCCATTGTTTTCAAAAGTTTTAGCAGCACTGCTCCGACTCGCGGAAGCTGCGCGATAGGGATATCGTACCCCGTCATACAATATTCATCTATTCTTCATTGCACCCGGTAGGAATCCTTGTCCGCCTCGTGCGGAGAACCTGCATTGCGGGATCCCTGCCTACCGGCAGGCAGGCGCAAATCCCGTGTCTCCCGCCTGTGGCGGGACCCCGCCAAGGGCGGTGGCTATCCTTACTCTATCTTTTTTCCATTGCACCCGGTAGGAATCGAACCTGCATTGCGGGATCCGCAATCCCGTGTCCTATCCGTTGAACGACGGGTGCAAAGGAAAAAAGATGTCATGTGCAAAATCCCATGAAATCAAATGAATCTGCGGGGAACGTTTAAAGCTTGAGCACCCGCATAAGCCAATCCAATATCGGTTCCTGCTCATGCTCGGCATTTTCTTCGAGGAAATCACGTAGAAACATTCTAACTGATTCTGGTTGCAAGTCAACTATCGGGATGGGTACCATATTGCGCATACCCCTCGCCTCGTGGAGATAGAGTACCGGTACGCCATCATCTCTCTCGAGGAGTGAAAATGAATCGAGATCGGAAAATATATATTTCTTATTCCCAAGAAAAATACCCGCTTCAGTTACTTCACATTCTACGACGCCGGGCTCCTGCATTTGGCGAGCAAAAAGCACCACAACCGTAATAACGGTGATGACCGTAAAAAGGAAATTATTTGATACAAAGCTATACACTACGATCAGCGCGACTACCAGTCCGGCAATAGCATACCACCACACGCTACGCTCGTGCTTTTCAAATTCTCGAAATGACCAGTGAAATGATTGCTCCTTCATATAGCAAAAGCATACCACACCTATACACACTTGAAAAGATATTAAAACTAATCTACACTATTTGAGCATTGAGGAGAGGTGGCTGAGTGGTCGAAAGCGGCACACTGCTAATGTGTTATACGGCGTTATAACCGTATCCGGGGTTCGAATCCCCGCCTCTCCGCCAACCTACGCTAAAAGCTTTGGTTGGTAAAAATGAACATAATCCGGACATACCGGATTTTTTGTTTTACTCTTTTATAAAACCGAGGTACGCTATTTGTATGAAACCACCTAAAAAAATACTCCTTGTTCTCGGCATGAGTGCGCTATTTTTTTTGCTCTGGTTCACGGCTTACCGCTTATTGGCGGAAAATCAGCAACCAGCGCACAGTGAAGAGCGCGGCGAGAAAATTCAAGAGCAACCAACTTCGATAATTTCGGGCATGGTCGTCCCCCACCATGATATTGTTCGCCAACGTCGAACAGAATTCTTTACCGAAATTCATAAAAAATTCTTTGCTGAAGAAAATCCGAAAACCGTCATACTCATTTCTCCAAATCATTTTGAACAAGGACGAGCGAATATTCAAACAACAAATCGCGTATGGCATACCGATCGGGGAGATATATCACCTGCGCAATCAGTAATCAATATACTCGTACAAAATGGCATTGCAATACAAGAACCAGAAAGTTTTATCCGTGAACACGGCATCACCCTGATCCTTGGAAATATTCGGCAGACCTTTCCCGGGGCGACACTTGTTCCGATAATCGTTAAGCGAGAAACGACCCCAGCAGAAATTGAACTATTGGCAACAACACTCAATACCGTATGCGCCTCGTGTCTTGTTATTGCCTCGGTTGATTTTTCCCACTATCAACCCGCCGCTTTAGCTAATCTGCACGATCAGCTTTCTCTTCGCGCGCTCCAGAACCGCGACAGAACCCTTCTTTTCAAGCACGCCGAGGTCGATTCCCCTGCCGCGCTCGCATTTCTGGCGCAGTGGGCGACTCTACGTAATACGTACCAGTTCAATACATTTGATCATACAAATAGCGGCGTTATCACCGGTCAACCCGACACAGAAACGACAACCCATATCTTCGGGTGGTACCAGGAAGGTACTGCAACCGCTCCGAATAAAAGCGTAACATTTGCTGTCGCGGGTGACATGATGTTTGGTCGCGCTATTGGACACTCGTACGAAAAAAAAGGGTTCACCCACCTCTTCGATACTATTGGCAATCGCGTGTTATGGGGTGTCGACGCGGCATTTGCCAATCTTGAAGGGCCCACGACCGCTCAGAAGGTGGCATACGACCCGAAGCTCATGTCTCTTTCATTTCTTTTTCCAAAAACGAGTATCGACGCGCTCTCGTTTCTTCATCTCGATGGAGTGAGTTTGGCAAACAATCATACACTCAACAATGGTTCTGCCGGTCTGCGAGAAACCCGTGATCTCCTGCAAAAGAGCGGCATCTCACCTATCGGTGATCCATCTCATGTGACAGATACATCGGTAACCTTTTTTACCGGTGAGGGCTTGCGGCTTGCGGTGGTCGGTGTTCATGCACTCGTCGATTCGAGCGGAACAGCACCGCTCATCAGAAAACTCAAAAAAGATCCCGGCAATCGCATACTCATCTTCCCCCATTGGGGTACGGAATACGCGCTGACGCACTCGAAGACGCAGGAGGCACTTGCAAAACAATGGATCGATGCGGGGGCGGATCTCATCATCGGCGCGCATCCCCATGTTATTCAGGATATCGGAGTTTACAAAGGCGCTCCGATTGTCTACTCGCTTGGAAATTTTATCTTCGATCAATCGTTTTCGCAAGAGACGCAACAGGGCCTCATTGTCACCGGCTCGTTTACCGGCGATGGCCTCTCGCTTTATCTCTTCCCCCACCGATCGACGCGCTATCAACCAACGCTTCTGAGAGGAGAAGAAAAACAAACAATCATCGACCGTATCACAAAAAACATCAAGCCCTATCTCAAGCAATCTGACGCCGGATCATTTCTTTTTTTCCCAAATCGGTGATATAATTGGGAAGAGCTGTCATTCCGCACTCGATGCGGAATCCAGCCCAAGCAAAGAGTACTTATTCATCTGGATCCCGGCACCACAGGCATTGCGATTCCGTTGAGCTCAAGCTCTCTCTCAGAAATCGGGAACCTACGCCGGGATGACAAGAAGTAGGTATTTCGACAGTTCGTAATCCAAAGTAATTCACTAAATTCCCGCCTTCTCGGGAATGACGTAAAATTGTATGAACAAAACACTTGGCATCGTCCTTGGAATTATTGGAGCGACTCTATTAGGCGCTGTGGTAGCGACCATCAGCACGGTGTACTATTTTCAATCAGTTCAAAAAAATAGTGTCGGCACGCTACAGCAAGCGAATACTCAAAACCAACAACCACCTGTTGTTGAACAAGTGCCCGAGCAGGTACCGGCTCAAACCGGTACTCCTGACGTTCAAGCACCGATTCAAGACCCTGGCGTGGTCTGGCTCCCAACTCCACAAAGAATTTCGCAAGATCTTAAACTCTTTCGTGTGCCGGACAGTGCTTATGATGGTGATACCGCTATTCCTCCCGGTACCGTACGACCGCGAAAAGAAGTATTGACCGAAGGCATTGAATACTACAAAACAGGAACGGACAACGGCAACGATATTATCATGGCGACCATACCCCCCGAGGGGCCGGGCAGTGAGTATCGCGCGTACGTACGAAAAACGTCCGCCGGATCGTATGAATATATTCTACAAAACTCAGATAATTATGATTCTGAGACAAAACAATTCTATGGATCTCAGCCAATAGACGCGGTACGAGTCAACCTGCAAACACTCTACGCGTCGATACAGACACAGAAAACGCTTGGGTATAAAAATGTTATTCTTGAAAGTGTCGGGAATGTCGGAGTTTTTACGCTTCCCAAAGAATCCACAGATAAACGAGTGCGTGTTGCGCAAACTCCGTATGGATTACTGTACTCGCAAACACAACCAGGCGAGGTCAAAGAGCTCACGGTGCAATCGTTCATATTGGTAAAACCGAACGGACTCGAGGAAGCATATCAATACACACCCCAAGGACTTCTCCACGATAATGGCGTTGCTGATGTTGTATGGAGCGACGGGAAAAAGAATACCGATACATTTATGGTCGTCAACACATCGGGGTGCGGGGGTGGCCCCTCATTGCCCCTCCTTTCCGAATCAGCAATTTCATCTCTCGTGGCAACAGGAAAAACATCAAAAGGTGGCGTGGTCTACGGTTTTTCGAACCCAAACAACCCGATTATTCAGTTCCTCTATAAAGCAACGGGTGGCACCTATTACGGTGGCGATGGAGAATCACACACAATTTCACTGAAAGAGTTTCAAGATGTCCATCCGGTATTGATAGTAAAAGACGAGCTCGACAGATATGTCGTCTACAATAACTCTACGTGGGGACCGGCAGTGGAGTGCGGCAAGCCCGTCATCTATCTCTACCCTGAACACCCATCCACCGTATCGGTGAGTGTCGATGCCGATATAACAAAGTCCGATCCTGTATACGGAAATGGATGGAATGTGCGCGCACTCCCTGACGGAACAATCTTGAATGGCGCCGCGAAATATGACTCACTTTTTTGGGAAGGAACAGGGCATGGATCATACCCCCCCATTCATCGAGGATTCATCGTTGCGAAAAAAGATGTAGAAAAAACCTTGCGGAGTCACCTTACCCAGCTTGGCTTGAACAAAAAAGAGTCACAAGATTTTCTTGCGTTCTGGTTGCCGCGTATGCCCGATACACCGTTTGTCCGCCTGAGCTGGCTAACAACTCGCGATATGAACGAGCTCGCACCGCTCACTATTGCACCGGCACCCGATACACTCATGCGTATATTCCTCGACTTCGAGGGGCTCGTTGAACCAACAAATCTCCCGCTACAAATTCTCCCATCGCCACTTAACCGCAAAGGATTCACCGTCGTTGAGTGGGGTGGACTACTGCAAAGATAATTCGTTCTCTTACCCTTGTGATAAATAAATCACAAATTCAAAATCTCAAGCTCCAAATAAATCTCAAATCATAAATTTAAAACAGGGAATGAGGAAGAAGCCGTTCGAGTTGTTTTGAATTTTGACCATTGTAATTTATTTGTGATTTGTAATTTTTGATTTGGTGCTTGTGCCCATTTTAGTGCATGATGAGCACGCGGCCGATTTTTTCATCGAAACGTTTTTCAACTGCTGTCTTAAAAAAGACGAAGGTAAATGTCCACATGATAAACGCGACAACGGTTAACAGTGGCGTTGGATAGTCGGGAAAATAGCGTGAAGCGATGTACACCGCCAACACAACGTTCATATAGGCCAACGATGCGGTGTATGCAATCCGTTCGGGCCGTGGTCTTCCTATTCCTACTGCATATCCTGCGCAATGTGCAAACACTCCAAACAACAGCAATATACCAACGTACTGTAAGCTAGAAACCTGAATACTCGCAATGATCTGTGAGGCATACTGAGCGACAACACCAGCGATAAGCAGAGCAAGGAGCGCTGTTGATAGTGGCTTGGCAGCCGGAAGGAGGTTGTCAACCCGCGCGCCAATACACGCGCGCACCCCTTGAGCAATACCAAGAGGCAGTATCATAATGACAACCAGATTCTGAATCATCGAAACAAAATCAATCGCGACAGCTTGCCCAACCGTCAACGAAGCAACGAGCGGAATAGTAAATGGCGCGAGTACTGAGGTACTCACTGTCAATGCAAGCGCAATCTCAAGTGATCCATTCGCAAGTGCTGTAAAAAACGGTGCGGACATCGCTGTCGGCATGGCCCCCAAGAGCATAATGGCTGTCGCGGCCGACGGCATAAGCATCCGAGCGATCCAATACGCGCAGAGGGGAAAGATTATAAGCATAAGGAGATTTGCGATAAAAAATCGCAATGGTTGGGCAAATACATGCTTACCGTCCTTGTGGTGGAGTGAAAGGCCTGCGAGAAAGAAAATCCCTTGAAGAAAAAGAGAGCTCTGAGAGGAAAGAATACCTGTCTGATTTGGAAAAAAAAGCCCTGCTCCAACGGCAAGGACCATAAGGAAGGTGTATGAACTGAGTAGCGACGCTATTCTTTTCAAAAAAATCATATAATAGGGCTCTAAATTACAAATTCAAAATCACAAGTTCCAAAAGAACATAAAAACCGACCGAGCTATTTTTAATTTTCAACATTGTAATTTATTTGTGATTTGTTATTTTGAATTTGGTACTTAATAGTATATACTGCCAACAGAAATCCTAATAACCCTCAGTATAGCATATCATATAAAAATCCTGCTTAAAGCGATTATTCCTGCTAAGCTCATCGACGCGCTCTGGCACCTCCCTCGAGCCGTGATTGCCAGTGTCATCTTTGGATTTCCGGCACGGCGCCTCACCTGCATCGCCGTTGCGGGTACCAAGGGCAAGACGAGCACCGCGTACTTTCTTCATGACATCCTCCAGCACACCGGGTTGCCAACCGCCCTTTTTTCAACCGCGGGAGGAAAAATAAACACCGATGTTTTTTTGAATACGTGGAAAATGACGACACCGTCACCGTTTGCCCTACAAAAATTTCTTGCCCACGCGATAGCCGCCGGATGTACCCACGCGGTGGTAGAGGTGTCGTCGCACGCATTACAGCAGTATCGAGTATGGGGTATTCCGTTTGCCATCGTCCTTATTACAAACTTGACGCCCGATCATCTCGAATACCATGCAACCTCCAATGAGTATATTCACATCCACGAGATGCTTCCATCAAAGGCAACGCGAACGATTCTCATCAATGCGCAAGATGGTCACAGCGAGTTTTTCAAACAAGATTCTCGGACACACCTTTTTTCCCAGCATGATCCGGAAACACAAGACATCTCCTCGCTTCCCCAATGGTGGACACGCCTGCAACTTCCCAATCTTACCGCCGCACGAGCAGCCGCGCGCGCCCTCGGCCGCAGAGAAAAAGACATTGCCCAATCTTTGCGATCACTCACTGCACCACCCGGACGATTTGAAGATATCGATGAAGGGCAGAACTTTCGAGTTATCGTCGACTATGCTCACTCGCCCGAATCACTCTCATTTTTCTTCGAAGCAATACGTCCACTCATAGCAAACAACCTCATTGTCGTCTTTGGCGCCTGTGGCGATCGAGATAAAACAACTCGGGCACCCATGGGATCGATACTCGAGCACTATGCCGATACTCTTATTCTGACAACTGATGATCCGTATTCAGAAGACCCTAAGGATATCGCGGATCAGGTACAAGCCGGCATCACTAAAAAAACAAAAATGCTTCTCACTGTCCTGGACAGAAAAGAAGCGATACAAAAAGGCCTTGAGATGGCACAAAAAAACGACTGTGTTTGTATCTTAGGGAAAGGTGCAGAGCAATTTCAGGTATTCAAAAATAATAAAATACCGTGGGATGATCGAACCATCGCCCGTTCTTCTATCCGTGCGCGAACGTAAGCGCGCGCACGTCACGAGCGCCACTCTCTTTCAACACACGCGCAGCTTCTTGAAGTGTCGCGCACGTCGTATAGACATCATCGATCAAGAGAACGTCCATTCCCTTCATACCATCGGGCTTAACGCATAAAAATGCATCGCGAATATTTGTCGCGCGATCGGCACGAGACAGTTCCGTCTGAGGAGGTGTCGGACGAATGCGAACCAGTATATCGCCTGAAAAGCTCATCTCCATTCGTGCGGCACAGTGACGCGCAAGCAGCTCTGCCTGATTAAACCCTCGCTCTTTTTTTCGAAGAGGATGCAGGGGGATAGGGATACAGACACCGCTGTTTCCACCGCCGGAATCACGCCATACCGTCGCCATAAACGAGGCGAGTTTGGATGCGCTTTTCGTTGCGCCGGTATATTTCAGCGTCTTCACCATGCGTGCCACGCACTTATCGGCATACCGAAAAGCGGCGATGCACTGCACAAGGTGTGAGTCGTTACTGCATCGACGACAAAAAAAACCACGCCAAAATGGTTTTCCGCACGATGGACACTCTGCGTTTGAATGCCGAACGAATGAACGCTCACACGGTAAACAAACCCACGACCCCTCTTTCCCGCACGCGGTACATTCTGGCGGAAACACAAAATCAATCGCAAAATCAAATACATCTTTGAAAAACATTGAGACCAGGATAAAGAATACAGAGCTAGTATCGGCTTTACTATACCCTAAACGCTATACGCTAAACCCTTCTACATCCTACTGCCAATAGGCGCCGTCCACGACCCATGCGGTATCTTTTTTAACAAGTTTGATGATAATATCTTGATTGTATACTCGTGCGTTTGTACTCGATCCAATAAGCTCTTTGCGCTGAGTTGCCACCTTTATCTCGGCGACTCCCTTTGAGTTCTCATATTTAGAAAGAGTGTACTGGAGTGATTTTGTTGTTACCCCATGGTAGACGGTCTGAAACGGCTTATTTTTTTGCTCATCGATCTGTTTCTGCGCCCACGCTTTCATGCTATCGCTCATCACTGGCAAAAGGTCTGAAAGGTTTTCAAGATTCCCTTGATTCGAATAGCTTCCAAGCCGCTCAACAAACGGCAAAACCAGTGAGACAAGCTCATCACCCGGCTTTTGGGTGACCTGCGCGACACCCGTGCTCGGCGGAGTCAAAACATCTTGTGCGGTCGCGCCCTTCTCAACCGTCCCCGGTATCGGCAGAGGCGTCGGCTGGTCTGTTGTCTGCTTACTTTCCGTCCCCGATTGTTTTTTAAAAAAACCAACTGCCGTAATAACAGAGAACACCACCAGAAGCACGACGACAATGCCAAGCGCGGTAAGAATAATTTTAAGACGAAGGGTCATTATCAAGGGGTTAGGGATTAGGGGCTAGTGGTTAGTGGGGGCCAAAGAACTCCCAGAATTTGGTTGGGTTGGCGGAGGAGCAGCATCGTGCTCATCTTGAAACTCCTTCTTTGCCGCTGCAATTTCCAGTAACTGTCGCGGATCGGTCGTGATAAGCTGATCCTCGGAATACGATGCGACCACCTTGATGGCAACGTGTTTGGATCCGGCAAAGAAAATCCCCTCACCCGGCCCACCTTCTAATAATAGATACTTCTCACCCTCTGTCAATAAGAATGTTTTTTGAACCGTATCGATCGCTGCTGTTGATTGCTTAAGGAGCAGCTGAATCGCAGAGTTTGTCAGAATAGCCCGCCCATATTGTGAATTTAAAAAGTCATTCACGTCTTGGGTAATAGTCGTCATGCCAAGATAGTACTTGCGACATCGCTTGGCGAGCGCAAAAATAAAACGCGCGGAGTCCTCGTGCTGCATAAGCCACCACGCCTCATCGATAACAAGAATTCTCTTCTTTATCTCAGACCTTACAACATTCCAAATATAATTGATGATAGTGTAGATTGCGATAGGACGCAGCTCATCCTCCAAATCGCGTACCGAGAACACCACAAGCTGATTTTTTGTTTCAACATTTGTTGGTTTATTGAGCAGTCCCGCAAAGGTTCCTTCGGTATATTTTTTCAGCTTTGCCGACAATCCCGCGCCTCCCTCCATACCATCAAGCACATCTTGCAAGTCGGTGAGTGTGGGCGGCTCAACGCCTGCCGAAAGATCTGTCTGGGGGGTGATATCTTTCTTTGCGTATGCCTCGAGAAGCGCGCGGTCGATAGTGGAGTCCTCTTCTTGGGTAAAAGCGCCAAGCATCAATCGCATAAGACCTTTGAGTGTAATAACCGCGCTTCGAATAATATCGGTGGTCGATACCTGCTCGCCCACCGGCCGTGGCAAATCAAACGGATTGATACGACCCGTCGAAGAGAGCGATATATTCACGTAGGTACCGCCAACCGCGTCGCAGAGATGTTTATATTCACGCTCGGGGTCTATCACCATAATATCGGTCCCCATCATCATCGAGCGTAAAATTTCAAGTTTTATGGCAAACGAATTATGAACAAAGAGTCCGCCATGTCCTGCGAGGAACACTTCATTGTCAACGGTAAAATCATAGACATACGTATCGGCATTTTTAATTTTTTCAATTGATGTAATCGGATCCCATAGAAGGTCTGCGCTGCAAAGATTTTGTAGCTTTGCAATAAGCCCTTTAATGTGGGAAAGGCGCATAGCAATCTTTTGGTATTCTAACTGCACATGGTGTGCGGCACCCCGCAATCGACCATACCGCATATCACTCTTCTCGCAAAGACCCGCGCGGAGAGAGCGATTAAAATCTTTCATCGAGAGATTCAGTTCTCGAAATCCATGGTGAACGGCGCGCCTTACCTCTTCAAAATCTATATGATTGGAAGAACTATATGACCATGCTCTCAAGACATTTGTCGCGTATGGTGAAACCTGATACTGTTTCATGAGATTCCATGTCTGTCCCATCTCCTTCCAAAGAACGCCATTTACATGCTTGTCAGCAACACCCATCCCGACAACAGATGTCATGTGCGGCAGTGTCGTCAACACTTCAAGCTCCCCTCTTAATGCCTCAAAACGAATCACCGCTCTATTCATCTGATCGATAACGGTCTGCAATTTTTCTCGCGACGGCTGATACGAGCCATTTTTAAGTTCGATACAATCCTGTATTCCTCGAAGGTGAGACGGAAAAAGCGCATAGAGCTCTTGAAAAACTGTTTGCACGGGAATAGTTTCGCTGTTCGTATTACCCTTCAATCCAAGGGATTTTTTCAATTTGACACTTTTGCGATTTGTAACGAATCCAATCGATTCAGCATACTGCGCAAGGTTTTCTTGACCTGAAAGTGATAGCTGCCAGTACGTTCTTCGTGTCTTCTTTACCGTATTAGTCGCGCATTTAATCCTCTTCGACAGGCGAACACTAATACCGAATCGCAAAAAAATATAGGCAAGGTCAGAAACAAGTTCTTTTGATTTTGAGGTGGCTGTCACTGCATGATTTTCTGCACACCCATCTCCTTCAAAATATGCTCGTAGAAACTCTGCTACAATGGAAGATGATACTCCAAACAACACTCCTGGAATGCGTTTGTCCCCTGATGTTTTTCCAATGCCAAGCGCGTTGATATATTCTACGATCACCCGACCAGCAACAACAAATGAACCATCATCTTTTCGACGATAATAAGAAAACCCAAGGATAGTGAGACAATGAATAATATCATCAACAACTGTTTCATCCTCGTTTGAAATAAGAATATATTGCTCACGAATCGCACCTTCACTTACAATATATCCCATAAGCCGGGCCCATTCTGCGGTTAAATGAATGATGGGCGGAAGCGATGTTCCCTCTAATGAGGTTGTTTTTGAACACAAACGAATCTCAGAATAGACCGTATGCGGCTCAATACCAAGATGCGCTAGTATTTTTGAGAAATATCCAAGAGGGATCAGTCGACCCGTCCTATATTTGTACAAATAGCGATCATAACGAACATCAATGGTCACCTTTGCTAGTCGCGCCGAGTTATGTTCAATCACGTGAGATCCGCCATCGACATAGATTTTGTTATTATTCTGCAATAATTCGTAGATATCTTGCGTCACTGTTGCGTGCTGTGGCTCCGGTAACTTTCGCGCAAGAGGGATTGACTCTCCTATTGCAATATCAACGCTTTTTGCCGCGACGACGGATCCATCGCGCAAGACAAGCATATTATGATCGCCAGTCACCGTAATCTCTCGCCCGCTCTTCATAGTAAATACATAGAGATCATCGGGCGCATCTTTACGAGCCGCGATACTCACTGGACTCCATTCACCTTTTAGTTGTTTGTTAAATGAGTAAACGAAAATACCCGGATTAACGACACCTTCAAGTTCATCGTCGATTTTTTCAAACACGTGCTTTTTGGCGAGTGCATCAATAGTGGGACCAATCTGTACAAGACGAATAATACCATCAGCATCTTTAATTAATACATTAGAAGATGACACTATGCTCTTACCAGCACCAGACGTTGCGAATACGACCTCATTGGCGTTCTGCATACTAAACCGGTCGAACAGAATCAAGCTGTTATTATGTCGATTGATACCATACAGGATTCCGTTATCCGACGTGAGGTCTGAAGAGATAAAGGGAAATGCTGCGGCAGCCGGCGAAGTATTCATATTAAACCCGATTGCTATCTCGTCGTTGCATAAGGGCAATGTCGAATTAAACCCCTGCTCCGCTTGATACAACACGCGTTTTGTAAAAATAAGTTTAGAACCAAAGAGCCCCTCAATATCTTCGGTGAGTTTATCGAGCTCTTCAAGCGAATTGGCGTAGAGGGTCATGTATACGCTCACGGTAAAAAAATGTTCCGTGCCTTGAGTAAGATCGTCACGCAATCGCTCCATGTCTCGCAGCGCGCTTTCTGCCATTGGATCGCGCGGTTTCCCCTTTTCTTGTCCCGACGAAATTTCCGCCTCAACGCGTCCCACTTTATTGCGGAGTTGCTTGAGTACCAGTGGCGTAGCCAACGGCGTAAAGAAAATCGAGATATCAAATGATGTCGCGTAATTGATTATAGGCGCGAACCACCCAACATTGATATAACGAGGATAGCCAATAACGAAAACCGTTCGCGCGTATTTTGACCCCACCCGCACATACGACGGCTCGACTTCAAAGGATGCAGGGCTGATGAGATCCTTGACGGCAACGAGTCCACGTCGATAGGCAAGTTCTTCTTCGATCGTTGTTTTTTGCTCCTCCTCTTTTTGGTGCGCGAGCGCCTTCCTCTCTTGGGAGGGGTCCTTTTTTGCTGCTTTTGTAATCGGTCGAAAGGCCATAGGAGAGGTTTTAGGGGTTAGGGGTTAGGGGTTAGGTACTAGTTATCACCCCCTTGAGATACGTCTTCCTCTTCTTCAATTTGAAGATCGGCAATGGGTGCCATGCGTTGATTGGACGATGTCTCAGGATTATACGTGCCGTAATATAATTCTATCAAACTCTGGGTGTCGAGGCGAACGGTATTGAGCCCCATACCCACCAGACCGCTCATCACATTACCGATGCGCTGGTCGAGATTATGCTTGCGTTTCAAAAACTGCTCACGCTTCAGACGAAGCTCACCGGCCGCAAAAAATACTTCGTACATTTGCTTAAAGAACCCTCGACGAGTATCAGATGTCGGATCGTAGGGAATCACCGCGTAAAACTTTTTATCCATAATATCACCAAGCTGCACCAGCTCACCGACAAACTGTCGATAATCGGCCATCTGCATTTTGAGCAGATCGTTCGTCTGCTGCGACTCCAGTTGCTCAAGATGTTTGAGGTATTTTGAGATATCGTATTTGCGCGACTGAATAAGTACCTGCAATGGATAGTCGATGGTATTGAGAAACTGCATATAGGCCTGAATCGTCGCGTTCTGCTCATCTTCCGACTTCAAGAAAAAATTGATCGAGGACACGAGCAAGACACCACGCAGCGTTCCATCTCTCAGAATCACCGTATCGTTTTTTATTTCGGCAATCTCAAGATGCTTCTGCGTCGACGGCGTCGTGTGATTCGCCTTTGGATTTGGTTCTGTTGTTTTCTTTTTCTTTTGTGCCATATTCAGGTTAAAAAAGCTCTGTGTCTTTCTCCTTTACTTCGCCCATATACGCACCGCCTGTATCGACAATCAGCGCGATATCGGCAAGTCGATGGCCCGTTACTCGCGCAGGTTCACTGGGAAGAATTGTCTTGGATGCTTTTTCCTCCTTTGTTTCTTTTGCGGATCGAATAACGCGTCGTACATCTTTTCTCCACACGCGCAGTGTCGGTCGGCTTGCGGTACGCGCAATGTTGAGAAGAAAAAAATGAAACGGCTGTCCGTTAATACGGACAAACCCCAACACCCCCGCGCAGCCCCCAACGAGCACGGCAACAAAAATAAAAGCCGTGAGGTCTGTTGTTTTGTACGCGACAAAGAGAATCGCGCAGGCAACCAAAATAATCACAAACTGCCGTACCGTAATCGGCCCTAGGATTCTATCTTCATTTTCAATAAATTGTGGGACGGTGATTTGATCCATAGAAAGAGTATAGCAGAAAATTACTCACTTGACACCATACTAGCATACTATATACTAAAAATATCACTACGAAAAAGACCCTTGTGGAGTTCCGTCTCCGCCGGGGGCTTTTTCTTTTTTGATCTCTAAATTGCATCCTCTTGACAAATACCCATACTGTGAAATACTACATATGTAGTCACCATAAAAAATCCCCTATGAGGTTCCGTCCTTATGGGGCGTTTTTTTATAAGCAAGTATCTTCTTCAAATCACTTACGAATGCCATCTTTTTTCCGCTTGACATCTTTTTAAAATATGGTATCATACTATCAGTTTTACAGAACGCCCTCAGCAATGGGGGCGGTTTTTATTTCACCCTCTTAATAGAATCATGCATACTCTCAAAATAAATAACCTTTGCCGCCGCTAATTTTAGTTCCCACGAAATGGTTTTCCTCGAAGAAAATACACAGGTTTTTATACCTGCATCTTTCAGTTTTTTTATCAAATATTCAAAATCACTATCCCCGCTAAAAAGTAATATCTCTCTCGTATTTGACTTGTCAAGCAAAATATCAACCGTTATCTCAACATCAAAATTTGCTTTATAGATAAACGAGTTGTTTGCCTGCGAGCTCACTTCATCATTTGCAATGCGAATTTTTTTAAGTGGTTTTGTAATAGTGGTAAAGCCAATTGCACTTAGATAGCGTAAATAACTACTCATTTTCTCATCATCATCTTTTAAACCAACATAATACTTCCATTCCGCGACATCATGGTCATCTTCAATAATATTCTTAAACTTCACCCAATCAAAAGACCATCCAAGTTTTTTCTGGGTATAAAAAATATTTGATCCATCAATATACACTTTTGTTTTTAACATCAACTTATCCATGGTCAAACTATTTAAAAGCGCAGCTTTTCATTGAGATCCAACAGCGCGTCGAATTCTTCGGTTGTGAGGTATTCTTTCCCTGCGCCTTTCCTTTCTTCGATGAGCTTGTTCATATCAACACCAATGTTGATTTGTCCGATCTCAAGATAGAGCGCGTAGACATCGCTTTCTTTCCACGCTTTTATCGCATCGGCTTTTTTGGTTAACGATTCTTTTTCCAATGCCTGGATTTTTTGATAAATACGCTTTGCCGATTCCTTCGCGTCTTGCGAAAGACGGCGGAAATCCTTAATAGTCAACGCGCGAATTTCATCGACCACGCCCACAAGCCGCGGCGGCGCCTTCACATCCGCAACGGGTTTCTTCACCTGTCCACTCGTTGGCACCGCTCGGACGGTAACGGGAATAGGAATGCTAGGGGTTAGGGTTGCCACCGCCTTTGGCGGGGTGCCGTCCAAGGGCGGCATAGGTTGTAGGAGGGGTTCAGGACTAGGGGTTAGGGTAGAGGGTTTAGCGGTTAGTGAGGGGGATGGGACAACTTCTGGCGCTGAAACGATGGCAACAGCAGGTATGTCATTGTCTGCCTGCGGTAGGCGAGTAGTAAGCGAAGCAACCATGGCAATCCCGTCTTTTTTACTATCTTCCTTCTTCTTCCCATTGCCATTTTTCTTCTCGACCAGCGTCGGCACTCCGTCAACTTCTTTAATAACCATGGTAGGGGCTAGGGAGTAGGGGTTAGGGTCTAGTGGGGACGGTGTGGTAGGTATGTCATTGCGAGGAAGCACAGCGACCGTGGCAATCCCACTGTCAGTCGCTGTCATCTCCGACCCCGTATCAAGTACGGGGCGGGCCTTCACGATCGAGGATCCAGTATCTGCCTGTGTCATCTCGACAGCGGCATTCCCTTGTTTTTTACTGTCATCCCGGACTTGATCCGGGATCCCGGTGTCTGACGATCCCTTATTTTCCTGCCCTTGCGCTAATCCGTAATCCGTAATCCGTAATCCGCCTGCCTGTTCGGTAGGCAGGTATTCCACCACCTTCCCGCCCGCGACTGCCTGCGCTGCTGTGTTCGCTTCCTTCAATAACTTGTCAGCATCTTCTGACGACAATCCCGCGCCACCGTCGGTAAGTGCCGCCTTCAGTCGTTCACCAGTATCGATGCTATTGCGAACATTACGGATACGAGAAGAAAGGATAGGTTTGACTCGCCCAACCACCTCATCAGAAAGCTTCACGGAAGCCACCTCAAAAATATGCGCAATAACCCGATCGTAATCAGGCAGAGGGACAGGGGTTAGGGTATAGGGTTTAGGGTTTAGTGGGGACTCAGAAACGGGGTCTGGCTTCCCGCCGCTGGGCGGGGTGCCTGACCCCTTTTCTGCTGCTGCCTTTTCTGTCCTTAATTCGTAATTCGTAATACGTAATTCTTGCTCTTGTCCCGGTACCGCCGGAAGTTCTCGCGCCGTCTTTGTCTCTTCCTCAGCTAAATGGTATGGGATAATCATCCAGTGTTCTGGTGATGTCTTTTGAAAACTCTCCGGAAAATTTTTCAACACCGAAAATGTCTCAAACAATCGTCGAAGTGCCTCCTTGTCGTTCGCGAGGAGCTTTTTCGCATTCACATTATCGGTCATGTACTGAGCAATCTTGATGCTCGATGCAGTTCCTCCGGAAAATCCCAGAAGATCCTGAATCCAATTGTTCACAGTCGGGGGCTGGCCATCCTTATCACCAACTCGCAATGTCTCCTTTCCTATCTGCTCCTCGTTTGCGTATAGCGCCTTGAGAAGCGTATCGACAAATCCCTCAACGTTTGAAATAAGAAAAATGATGGTGTTGTTCAGGGACGCTTTGTATGGCGCATCAGGCGTATAGAAATGACAAACAAGATTTTTTTCAAAAAGTGTTGCCATGTCCACTGCCTCTTTGTCTCTGCGATTGTCAAGGTCTTCAATCTCTTGTGCCTTCCCTCGCAAAGCATCATTAATCGTTTTCAATAACAGTGGCATGGTCTTACTCTCCGCAAGCGCCTTTTCAGGGTCACCATATTTTTTCTGAAAATACTCAAGATGGTTTCCAAAAAAATCAGCAAACGGCAAAACAATGTTGATAAAAAAAGTTTGTTCTAGCTTGTTTGCCTCCTCAGTTGTGACACCGAGACGCGACTGAAGAATCGTAGTAAGATCCTCGGGCTTTATTGTCTTTTGAAAAAGGTCGCCAAGCACATCTTCAAGTGCCTCACGCTGTTCGGAGGTAAAATTGAGCGATTCCTTTAATGCTATCAGAAGAGAATTAAACTCTGAAGAAAAAAGAATGGTTTTAATATATGTTGGTAACGAATCGATATATGCCATACTCAAATTATTTTGTTATTGACCTTCTGGCAATGTCTTGCAAGTTTGCTGTGTTGGGTCCAAATGCACCTCCTGGTGCAGGTGGTGCGCCAAGGACCATACCGGAAACTTGTTTTGCTCGTGTCATTGCGCCTGGCTTATCTGCAAATCCATCGGGACCATCACTCACCATCTTAGAAAATGCATCCAGTGACATTCCATTAATTCTGGGAACAACTTGGCCAGCATTATTTGTTAATGCTTGAGTTGATAAACCAAGTAGTGCCGCGGAATATCGTGAATCACGCATAAGGCCATTTATTATTTGACCATGGAATGCTCCCTGGAAACCTGCACCAGCTGTTCCATCGGCATTCAGCTCAAGAAGACCGGTTAAATCTCCGCCTGCCCGAGTAAAGTTCGAAACAAATCGTCCATAATCATCGTTAAGGCCGTTAATCCGGCCACCAGCATCGCGGGTAACAGGAGCTGCAGGAAGAGGACCGCCCGGAACAGCAGGTGCCTGCATTGTCGCTATTCGTGCGCGCAAAAGTTGCTGTATTCTATTTCTCACCGTCGCAGGAGTATTCCTTATCCAGTCGCCCATTTTTTGTACGGTTGGATCCATTAAATCCTCGAGTAAGTCGTCGGTGATAAATTCAACCGTTGCGTCTTCCGGCTTTAACTTGCCCCTTCTCAATAATTCTTGTCTGCGCCCCCTATCCATAGGACGAAGCGCTTGTGTAGGATACTTTGACTCGATAATTGGCTCGATAGAATCAATAGTACCCTGATTTGCCCCTTCCCCATACATCATGCGGCGAACTGAGGGCATCTCCTGTTCTCGAAACCCTTCATTTTCTAATATTGCTTTTATCAACCCCATACGCTCTACCGCTGTTTGATTGTGTCCTGCCTTCACTCCCGTAAGCATATCTCTCAACTCATCGGTACTTTTGCCTGAGTGCTTTTTCGCAACAGCATCAACAGCATGCGATTGTGCTTCGTTTGCCTCCACGGTCTGTGCCTCCCCCCATCTCCCTAGCCGATTGATTTGTGATGGCCCAACGACAACCGCCGCCGATAAAGTACCTGGGAGCCCACCGGCAGCTGCGCCACCAGCTACACCCCCTATCCCTGCGGCTCCAGCGCCAGCCCAACCAAGAGCGGCGGTACGAACTGATGCGCCAAAAAATCCCGCAAACCCACGACGTAATGTTGCTAAGAGCCCTTGAAACTCTGCCTGCTGCGCAAGGTTATCGTGATGGTCTGCAGAGGCATTATGCTGTTCAATAACACGATTATTTTCATCGATCCGTGTCTGCCGATCTGTTGCTGTATTTTCGAGCGTTGTTGCGAGTGGTATATTACCGGCCGCGCGAGCTTCGAGCGCCTGCTGCCGAAGATTATCACGCTCAATCTCGTCAGCTTGAACCATATTTTGCCGCTGCACAACATCTGCCCGCAACGTTCCGGATGAATGCCGGTTTGTATCCGCCTCACGTGCAGCGTTTCTTTTTGTTTCTTCAATGCGTCCTCGAAAATCTCTCCCAAAACCAAGCTCAAAATGCCCGCCGGAAAGTGCCCCGGTTGATACCTGAATGGCGCGGTCAAGACCCTGCTCGACTCTACGATATCCTCGAGCAACCACCTGACCCGCCTCTGTCTGCATAGCGCCTCGAACAACTCGCTGTCCTGCAGCGCGGCCGGCAGTGGAGACAACACCAATCGCGCCTTGGACACGGTCAGTCAGCCGCTCCACACGCTCTTTTCTCCTTTTCTCCCAACGACCGGCAAGTCCGCTGCCAACCTCACGAGCAGTACGAATCGGATTGAACGGTCCACGCTTTCCCTGCATATAGTCCTTAAATCCTGAGATGGCACCACCCGCCATGCTTCCACCCACCGATGAAAGCTGTTGTGCCGCCATCAGCGAACCCATGAGAAGACCAATACCAAGAATATACCCCGCCATACCACCAAGAGTTGATATACCGCTCTGTCCAACATCGGCTAATTCACCTGCCAATAACTTTCGGTCTTCGAAATCTACCCCTAGCTCTGTCGCTATATAGATATTATTTGAGTCGGTAGTGGTGCCCTGGGCAACGGCTACTATAGTAAAGGATAACCAAAGAAAAAAAGCCATCACCGGCCCCACCAAAAGGTAGTTAATGAACTGATCCCACCACTTTGAGCCATACCCCCTATCGTTAGGAAGCGCCATGAAAAAAAACGCAGCAGGAGAAAGAATAATGAGAAACCAGAGCGCAATGATGCGAATAACAAGAATCGCCACCATGATTCCAATAACGATGAGCGCCAAACTCACAAAAATAAGCGCGAGTGTCAGGCCCATAAGAGCTGATTGCGCTTCAATTTCTTTCACCCCGCCCTCGCTGCTAAAAACCACCATCGACAAGAGTCGATTGAGCCCAATAAGCACCGCAAAATTTCCGCCCCCGGCTTGTGAAAATGCTCCAACAAAGGTCATCATCACGATTTGGGCAAAATCGATAAAAAGCCCGCAAATTGTCTTTGAAAAATTGACAAGGATCGCGGAGGCAATAAACTTCGGCAGCGTCTGAGAATAGCTGTATTGTTGCTGCTGTAAAATGGTACCGATTGCTATTGCAAGAAGTACCACAACATAAAACATATTGACCACGTCACGAACCACAACCCAGCCAGTGGTAACGGCGGTCGAGGCAAGAAACTGATTGTACTGAGCTATAGCAAGCAACAAGTACATTAAATTGACGACGAGCCCACCGATAAGCTGGACAAGAAGCGCGATGAATCCCCCAAGAACAAGACCAACTCCACGGGCGGTCGCATCTGTCGCCCAAGAAAAAAGTCCCGCACTGGCAGCAGTGTGGAATCCAAAAACACCCCCAATAATAAGAAGCACAACAATAACACTCGTCGTGCCGATGAGACGTCGGTTCTGTAAAAATTTGTGCATCACATTACTCTAATCGTGATATGCACAGTATACCATAGGATAAATACAAGGGGAACACTGGCTGCACCGTTTTTTTAAAAACAAAAACGACCTTTTAGAGATCGTTTCATGTTCAAGCAGAATCGCAGAAAATTATAACCCCCATCTGAGCAATTCTGCGTCAGTAGTCACGCTCTCAAGTGGAGCTGTCGGACTCGTAGCAACCGGTTCAATAAGTGCCTGTCTCTCTTGTGCTGGCACCGCGCTTCTACTGAGCCGCGCGCGAATAATCGGAATAAGATTCACATTACGAAATGTCGGGTCCATAATATCTGATATACTGAGTAATTTATAAGCGTACGAACAATGGGGCATGGTGCGCATTTTCACCACCTCATCCCTCATCGTCTTATAAAACTCAATGCCCTCAAGAAGTGAATTGCAAAGATATCGATACAGAATAGGCTTTATATCATTTCTCAAGAATCTTTCAAAATTTGCTTGAGTCATTCGCGAAATGCTGGCAAAAATTGAATCGATCAGGGCTTGTTGCCTTCTGACATCTGCCGAGTATCTGGCAATGTCTGCGGGATTTCCAGAGGCACGAGCTTTTTCTAAATTTTTTCTTGCAGCAGCAAGAGCCGTCTCCGCTGTACTCATAGCTGCCCTATCGGCAGGGGTCAGTGCCGCGAACGGCTCAAAAACCTCCTTTTGCACTGCATCAACCAAATTTTCTATATTTTTTAGCCGATCGGGAAGACGGTGATAGTTTCGCATGCGCTCCTGCCACTGATCTTGAGATTCGTGAGGAAATCGCAATTTGTCCTTTGGAGAATCGTCTAATAATAAAAGGAGCCGCTGTTGCTCTGGCGTAATTGCTTCTGTCTGTAAGGTAAGCGTGTTGTAATCTCCCATTGGAGTCCCCGTCTGAGAAAGCACTTTTCCCTGCTCCTCAGCAGATGCTGTTTGCTGGTTCATTTGTTCGCTCCCCCGTTCTCCGGCAAATTGCCTTGCAACCCTGTCAACACCAGGATCGATACTGCCGGGTGAAACAAGATTGAGACGGAGCGCCTCATATACCTTTGGTCGAACACCCGCACCTGCCTGTGCCGCGAGACGAGCATGAATTTGTGCCTGAAGTGCGACATTTCCCGTCACAGAGGCGGGGACGATAGGAATTTGATCGAGCGTCATCGTATGCATGATTCTTGAAATACCATCGAACATATCGACAAAAGTCGTGACATTTGCCGGGTTCGGCCCCCCGCCAGGACTCCTCGGATCGGGGCCAAGAAGATCGGCAATTCTGCGTTCAATGATTGTCGTCAAATAATTCTTAAGCTGAAAATTATACCGCGGCGCTACTTTACTTTCAAAAAGATTCGTAAATCTTCGCATGCCATAGCGATCGGGATCCTCATAAATCTGATTGACCAAATCATAATTACCAGCATCCAGTGCTTTCTTAAAATCAGTGATCACCTCATAAAAACGGTCTCCCTCTTTTTTCCCTTCAGGAATCATCGACATGACTGCTCGGCGAACGAGATTTTCATCTATGTTTACATGTCGCCCATGAAGCGTCGCCTTTTGTAGCTCATGAATAACAAGCTCGTTGATAAGATCTGTCTGACGCACCTCCTTTTCTCGATCAAGACGACATGCGAGCTGCCCAAGCGCATCCTTATTTTCCTTTTTCAGCTGCTGATAAATTTCCCCCGTGATCCGACCTTCATTGGTCGTCGGGTTATACCGCGGCATGCTCAATTTATCCGGTGAAAGAATCATAAAGAATAGGTATTACTCAAGCGCCGCCTTCAGACGTTCTGCCAATCGATTAAAATATTCTGTAGCTTTTGCGAGCTGATCGTAGACACGTTCGGCGAGTGCTTCTTGGTAGGTGTGTACCGTTTCGTTGCGAAGGTCAACGAGCTCGAGCCAAAAAGGATCGTTATCGATGAGTCCTTCCTGAAACGCCTCTCGAAAGTACCCTTTGGGGGACGTGCATCTGACACCCCGATACTCTTCAAGATGCGTTTTGATAGTTTTCCACGCAAGGTCAAGAGTAAATTCAAATCGCTGAATGGACGAGTCGCGCGTAATATCATCCTTTGGTAATGCCAATGACTCCTCGAGTCGTGTCAACGCTTTAAGAAAATCATCGCGAACAAGATCGTATTTGCTCATACGGTTACGACCGGATTATGAATGTATTCGACACTCTTTTTTGCAAAGGCGTAAAACTTCTCTGAGACACCTTTAAAATCAACAACGTCAATCGTATACAATGTGGGAAGAAGCTCGAGCTCTGACCGAATGCTGCCAATCACCGCCAATGGAATTTCTTCAGGCCCCTCGATCCCAACATCGATATCCGATCGGTCGTCACCGGTACCTGCAACCCGTGATCCGAAGAAAAAAAGCGCGTAACGAGAAAGATCAAGGTACTTCCCAACAATGTCCTCGAGTTCTTTTTTTAATGTTTCCTCATTGTAGTGTTCGAGTCGCATAGTACGTACTTTGTTACTCAAGCGCAGTCCCTCCTGTCCAATAGAATATATCCTTGATCGTGCTTTTTAGCAAATTGTAATCCCACAAACGCATAAAGATGCTTTGTTTACTATCTTCCTAGTATACCACAAAATGGCATTTCGCGCAAGAAAAAACACACGTGAGTCACAAATGTGTTCATTGAGTAAAAATGTAAGCGCCCGGGGATATGGTGGTCCTCGGGCGCTTGAAAATTCGTCAGCGGCTTGGGGGCTGTGCCACCGACGAAGGGGGGGGTTGTTATTTGTCCGGGTAGAGGAGCACTCTACCCGTTGCGTTGCCGGCCCAGGCCCAATGGCCCCCGGTGTCGGCGGGCCAGCGAGGGGAGTACCATGTGTGCTGGTACACTAAAGCGTCCAGATCGCTCCAATATACCCCAGAGTAGGTTCCCGGAACGGTCAACGGCTTCCATGTCGTTTCCCCATTCCGGATGACCCAGAGCATGACGTTCGCTGAGGTCTGGTTAACCCCGGGGGAGGAAGTCACGGCTGTCACTCGGACCGCCATCGATTTCCCCACCGAGAGTGGGGAGAACATGAGGGTCTCTCGTTGTGGTTTGGCCGACCAGTCGCGTGGCTCTGACTGCCACCACAATTTTTCTGGCAATCCGTCGAAGCTGAGGGTCTGGCCACCTCCCCATCTCTCCTGAGCATCCGCGCTCAGGACTCCAGCCACCGGGACCGTCGGGCCTCCGCTGTACCCGGGCCCATACGCGGCATACCCGAGCGATATCGTTGCACCACCTGGCGCGACGAGGACCTCGATATCCGGCGACGGGGTCGCCGGTAGGTACCCCGCAAAGCGCTCCAGCGCTTTACGGCGGTACCCCTCATTAAAGGGGTAATTGCTGTGGTCTATCCCGTAGACCATTTTTGCGTCGCCGGGGCCGTCGGCGACCAGGGAAAACGTTGCCGAATCAGACGAGAGGGCTGTGAGCTTCCATGCTCCTTCCCTTCCCGGACCCTCGTTGGTCCAGTATGAGTCCCCGTAGAGACCCATCCATTCCGCCAGGACGTACACCTGGCCCGCGGAGTCGGTCGTGACCCCGGAGATGGCGACATGGTTGCCCTCCCCGGTTACCGCGTCCTGGCCGTACTTCCCCCAGTTCTTTGCCTCAAACTGGGTGAACTCCCGAATTCCCTCGCCAAGGTCGATGACCTGGGCGGTCAACGACGGCGTCGCAGGTGTCGGAGTCGGGATGGTACCGTCGGGCCGGGCCGTCGGGACAGTTTGCCCCGGGGCAAAAGTGTGGTCGGGGACCGGATCGGCATCCGGGAAGTATAGCACGGGCGGGGGGGCGGGGGTCGTCGCGTCGACCGGGCGCGGCGTGCGCTCGGCTCGGACGATCCGCGTCTTGGTGCCGAGGCCAAGCAAGTCCGTGACCTGCTGGCAACCCGCGAGGGTGGCAGTGGCGACGAGGGTGACGGTGGCAGCGATCTTGCGAACGAACATTGAATTGGCTCCTTTCAAGGAAGCAGACCGCGCAAGACCGCGCGGGAGTCGTAACCACGCATACCTTCAGTAGCGCCAAACGGTGATATACGTCATTGCGAACCCGGCTTGTCCGGGTGTGGCAATCCCGATACCACGGGATCCCTCTCTCCGCTCGGGATGACATATCATCACATGGCGCTACTGAAAAAAAACAACCAAATGACTTTGTAAAAGAACAAAAATGGCCTCCTACCATTGCTTTTTGGTCAGAGTCCATCAAAGAACTAGCTTCCCGGTCAGTTCTGATTCAATTTTGTCTGAAAACGGATGATGGATGAGAAAGGATATACTTATATCCTGCCGAGTTCAGCGCCGTTTTCGGGCGAAATTGAACAGAAATGAGCCGGAAGTCCTGCGAAGCCGGATCCGGCTCTGCCGGAAACTCTTTTACACAATGATAGTTCATTGATGGACTCCTATATAAGCAAAAAGCGCTCCAACAGAGTAGTATGAGCGCTTTTTGCAAAATTGTAAATGGTCGGGTTCCTTGACAAGGTTTTCTACCCTGATATAGTTATATATGAAAAAGACGTTCGGCCGGGGTTTATAAACTCCAAATTAGCGGAAGGTCTTTTTCTTTTTTTTACCTGCCTGGCGGAAAGATAGACATGAGCCATTTTTCACCAGCTCCCTTGTGTTCTCGAATTTGGACAAAAAATAATTCATGTTCTTCTGTTGCACCAGCGAAGCGGTGCAGAATCTCTGTTCGCTTGTTGGGATTCTCTTTTGAGGTCGGTTCCATTCGCGATTTTTGGATAAGCTCAACCGCACAGGGGAAGTATTTCATTCGACGAATCTTGTCTCTGAAATTCTCCTTTTCATACAGATGCTGCCAGTACGTTTCAAGAAAAATTTTATCCTTGTTAAAATAGATCGACCGAATATATGGTCGTCTTTTTGTTTTTCTTTTAAGTTCTTTATACAGCTCGATTGCCTGACTATGCACCTCACGATAATCTGATCCTGAAAGTTTTTTTATTTTTGTTTGATAGATTTTCATGAATGAATTCTATCACAGAAATACCGTTCGATAAAATGAGGGCCGACACAATTTGATCCGTATCCTCAATCTGTCAAGAGTGGGCATTTTTTGCGGGTGTAAAGTAAAGCGGTGGCTGTCCCCGTTTATCCCGTTTATCCGGGGTACGGTTCACTGTCCCCATTATTTCATTATTTTGGCTGGTTGCATTTGAGGAACGAATTCAATGAATAGGCATTGACGCTTCATGTAACTCTGATATACTAAGTTTACATTCGGGATTTTCCCGCGGCCCCACCAGAAATGGTGGGGAATTTTTTTATGAACACTGCAACGCAGCATGACCACAGGTATTCACTTGCAATAGAGCTGCTCAAAACCAAGCTTTACTTGAGCGAAATCACTATCATCCAACATTCCTATTTTTGAAGACAAGCGCCTATAATCAATTGTTCTCGATTGATGAAGACAACCAACCATATCCCCATTACTCCCTCTTTGCTAAACTGGCGGTGGGACATAGGTTGACAGGACTTTCAGCTCTGATATAGTAGTAAATGAAAATGACTTTCGGCCGGAGTTTATAAGCTCCAAATTGGCGGAAAGTCGTTTTTTTATTTATCCATCGGAAATACTGAAATGAATGATTTTTCCCCTGATCTTTTATCCTCCTTTATTTGTACAAAAAACAACTGCCCATCTTTTGACTTTCCGGCAAAACGATGCAGCATTTCAGATTGACGATCTGCGCTTTCCTTTGATTCCGGATCAAATCTGCTCTTCTGAATAAGCTCAATCGCGCAAGCAAAATACTTCACTCTTCTGACCTTGTCGCGATGATTGAACTTACTGTGTAAATGTTGCCAAAAAAGAGAAATGAAAATTTTCTCTTTTTTAAAATAGGCAGAGCGGATATATGGTCGCCTCTTGGTTCTTTTCTTAATCTCAGAATAGAGACGAAACGCCTTTTTGTTTATTTCAGAAAAGTTGCTTCCGCTAAGGGCTCCTTCTTTTGATTGATAGATTTTCATGACCTCATTCTATCATGAAACCATTCCGGGATAAAAACTATTCCTGAAAAGAATGGTGGCTGTCCCCATTTATGCAATTATCGGAGACGAGATTCCTCAAAGGAATCTCGAGGCGTGGCGAAAAAAAGTTAAGGAGGGAGGCGTTGGCGCTCTCGATGAAGATGGTCGAGGGCGCACTAAAGGAAG